>Ga0190334_1000008_pt1 | contig 93831 bp, 83 predicted proteins | sample 48720478_MG_FD_161270 | JGI IMG/M metagenome (GOLD analysis project Ga0190334, IMG submission 161270) | Hydrothermal vent sediment bacterial communities from Southern Trench, Guaymas Basin, Mexico - 4872-04-7-8_MG | ecosystem: Environmental > Aquatic > Marine > Hydrothermal vents > Sediment ... | reverse complement strand
TTCAACAACAGAGGAGATTTTTCCCTCTGATATTGAATACAGACCATCTTTGCAAAGTACAAATAAATTATCATTTAAAGCACCCAGGTCAATTACAGGACAATGAAGTTCTTTATACGGTTGAAGATACGGGATTTTGAAATTCACCCTGTAAATTGTTCCATCCGGTGACCCTGCAAATATTTTTCCGTTTATTGCAGTTATCCCGGAAAGGTCTTTTTCCGAAATCCATTCCTTTGTTTCAAATGGTTTTATTGCTATCTGGGATTTAATAAAAATTCCCATTAAAAAGAGAAATGAAAATTTAGTCAATAATTTTGTATGTTTCAATTTTATCTCCCTTGATAAAACTAAGAACACCTTTTTTGTAGTCTACGACGGGGACAACATGTGGTTCTTTTTCCGGATTAAATTTTTTAAGTAAGAGTAACCTTCCTTTAAGGTCCAGAACTTTAAATTCCTTTAAAAAGTACTGGATAGTTCCAGTGTGTCTGGGGTCATTATAAATTTTTATTACGGTGTAAAGGATAAAGACCTTATTTTTTTTGATTGTTATGAAATTTATTAATAGTCTTACGTCATGTTTAACATCTGCATAGTGGTAAAACTTTTTCATGTTCAGAAGTTTAAACCTCGCTGCGATTTTAAGATTTTCGTCCAGAAGGATAAATGTTCCATCCCTGAGTATAATGGGGAAATAAGGTTTTTTATGAATTTTAACTCTCCATAGGTAGAAATTTAAATTTATATCTGCAAAGCTTTCCTTGAATGTGATTTCCCTGACAGGCTTCCATCTAAGGGTATCAAATAAAATCACCCCGGATTTTTTCCTGTCTTTTTCGAAATATTCTGTGTAGCTTACCCAGATAAGGTTTTCCTTTTTCTGAAGGAAGTAAGGGTTTATATATTTCCCGTATATTCTGTACGAAGCAATGATTTTTCCTGTATGTCCCAGTAAATAAATCCCCCCATATATGTCGGCAAAACCATTTCTTACGAAATAATTGTGTGGGGCTAAACCAAGGATTATTATTCCATTATCAGAGGAGATAACAAAATTTGGTTCCACTCCTGCGGGAAAAGAGTTTATCTTTATAAGCTGATTTCCTTTTAATCTGTAAATATCAATGCGTTTTATAACCCCTGTCTTTTCTATAAAAGCTTTTCTCACCAGGAAATAAGGAGTGCCAAGGAATCTGGTCATATAGATGTTATAGAGGAAATCAATAAGCTCATTGTTCAGGCGATAAATTCCCTTACATTGACCTGTTTTAAGGTCGTAAACAAATAAAAAAGGACCCCTTCTTACAAATGCATGTTTTCCTCGAATTCTTATTCTTCCACCTTCGCCTCTTATGGTCCAGAGAATATTGCCCTTAGCATCAATGGCAATTATCGAGGATGAAAACATTGATACAGTGTAATTTTTTATCCGCATACCTGAGGTTATGAAATAGTATTTTGAGAGGTTCAATTTTAAAGGTTTCCTGCCTATCAGCTTTAGATCGAAGGGAAAAATTAAAACTGATAAAAAAAGGGTGAGCCCAATTTTTCTAATCATGAAAAAAATTATATAAAAAAATAATATAAAAAAACAGTCAAAAAAGGATAAGGACTGCCCTCTTTATGGGCAGCCCTTTTTTGTTCTTACTTTGCTACTCTTTCTTTCAGGGTTTTGCCTGGTCTAAAAACAACATAATTCTTCGCAGGGATCTTGATTGTTTTTCCTGTTGCTGGATTTCTACCTTCCCTTGCTTTGCGATGACGGGTCATAAAAGTTCCAAAACCAGGAATAATTACTTTTCTGCCCGCATCAAGTTCTGTAGCGATGATCCCTTTACCTGGATTTGCATCAAAAATAGCATTCACAACCTCAAGAGCTTTTGCCTGTGAAATTCCAGTTTTTTTTGCAAGTTTTTTTGCAAGTTCAGTCTTTGTCATAGATAACCTCCTCAATTTTATATTTATATACTAAGTACAAAATTCATTGCTGTCAAGAAAAAACCTGACAAATTAAATCTCCTTGAGAAGTTCCTTAACTGCTACTTCAAGCTGAACATCCTTTCCCTTAGCTTCGCTTCCCAAAGGATATTCAACCCTTATATGTGGCGGACAACCGTGTCCTTCCATGTTTGTCATTGTGCCGTCATTGACATACCATCCCCGGAAAGGAACCCTTACCCTTGAACCGTCTATAAGCATCTGTGCTCCGGTGGAGATAACAGAGCCGTTTGTTTGCTCACCCACGATTTTTCCCCTCTTTAGAGTTCTGATAGACCAGGAAAATATTTCTGCGTTGGAATATGACCTTTCATTTGCAAGAACAATGATGGGTTTTGTCCACGCGTAAAAAATTCTTCTTCCCTGTGGATAACCTGGTCCTCCATCCCTCGGTATTGTGATAGCGTGATTTTTAACCATGAGTGAAGTAAGAAGGTAATCCGTGGTCCATCCACCAGGGTTGTTCCTTACATCAATAACGAGACCATCTTTTCCATGAGCTGCTGCATATAACTCCTCTATAAACTGATCGAAACTTGTTAAGCCCATTGCTCTTATATGGATGTAGCCGAGTTTTCCTCCGGAGAGTTTTTCAACCAGCGACCTTCTGTAATTAACCCACGCCTGATAAATCAGGTCTGTTTGATCTCTTTCAGGAATGGTCTTTATTCGCACCAGTTTTTCTTCTTTACCTCTTTTTACTCTAAGTAGAACTTCTTCCTTGTCAAGAAGTAGTTTATAGATATTATTGTTGGAGGTGGGAATGCCATTTATTTCAAGAATAATGTCGCCTTCCATTAATTTTGATTGTGGATAGGAAGCAGGAGAACCTGGAAGAACTTTTTTAATAAGAGCTCCATGTTTTACAGGAATTAAAATTACGCCCAGCTCTCTTCCTGTTTCTATGGATTTTTTGTATGGAGGATAACAATTAGTATGTGATGCTTTTATATGTCCCTGCATCAAATTGAATAGATAGCAGAATTCCGTCGGGGTGGAGACTTCTTTAAAATAAGGGATGAATTTCTCTTTCAAGCCCTTCCAGTCAGCTCCATGCATTTTTGGGTCATAGAAATAGTCTCTGAGAGTTCTCCATGCCTCATCAAATTTTTCAAGGTTTTCCCTGACAATGTTTATGTAAATCTTTGCAGAGAAGGAAACTGGTTTGACCTTTTTAGATTTGACATCCAGGTAACTTATTTTTCCTCCTCTTTCGAGGAAAAATAGTTTCGTCCTTTTATCGTCCCATTTTAAACTTCCTGAAATAGTCCTGCCCTTCGTTATTCTTTTTATGTCGCCTTTAACTCTATCATAGGAAAATATATCTTCCCCTTCTCTTGTGTTTGAAAGGAAATAGATTGTTTTGCCGTCCTTTGATATGGCTAATTCCTGTTCCGATGAGGGGAAATCAGTTATTCTTCTAAGCCTTTTTCTTATACCTTCAAAGTCTATTTTTACGCTTGGTGTTTTCTGTTTTTCTTTGCTGCTTCCTTCGTAATATTCTTCCCAGTCCTCCCGGGTTTTGTAATCGTCCTTTTTTGTAAGGTAGAAAAACCATGGGTCCTGATTTCTCATAATCCTTGCGGAGATAAAGGCAAAGAAAAGTCCATCTGGAGACCATATTCCATTGAAGTCTTCGTATGGATGAACAGTTACGTTTATAGGTTTTGCATTCTTTTCTTTTAAATTGAGGAAGTAAATCTCTCTATTGAAATTATTGTCGTCTCTTGAGAATGAAATCCAGTTACCGTCCGGTGAAAATTTTACGTCACTTATATTCCAGAAAGAGGATAATAATTTCTGATTTTTCCCATCTGCATCGCTTAACCACAGATTACCTTTTCCTCGTATGAATGCAAGCTTTTTTCCGTCAGGGGAGATAACAGGGGACCATTCTTCTTCAGGTGTTCCTATTACGAGTTTTTCTTTAATGTTTAGGCTTCTTGTGAATTTTTCTCCATCATCTGCGTAGGCGTAAAAAATGTCTCTGTTTCCGTTTCTATCGGAAACAAAATATATCTTTTTTCCATCAGGTGACCAGACGGGGTTGCTTTCTCTGAAAGGTGTATTTGTTATGTTATTCGCATGGCCACCGCTTGTTTTTACCACAAAAAGGTCTCCATGTGCTATAAATGCTACTTCTTTACCGTCGGGAGATGGTGCTATTTCTTCTACTTTTCCTTTAATAACATCAGGAACTATATTTCCTTCGGGAATGTCTCCTGATGCCTGAAACTCTATCTTTTCTGGCCTTCTTCCCTCCCTCATTCTGTATAGCCATGCTTTGTGTTCAAAAACGATGACACCATTTTTCGATATAGAAGGGTGGAGAATTTCCTCTTTTAAAGAAGTCAATTTTACGAGCCTGCCTGTTTTTAGGTTTTTCTTCCAGAGGTTGAATACTCCGTCTCTGTCTGAAACGAAGTAAATCCATTCCCCATTATGGGACCATTGTGGCCATTTATCGTTTCCTCTGTAGGAGGTAAATTTTATGTACTTGTCAGCTTTTATATCGTAAATAACTATGTCGAGATTTGCAGAGCCTTTGTATCCTTTTTTCCATTCCTCTGAGGAACCATAGTTGAAGGCAATAAGATTGCCGTCTGGAGAGAATTTACCAAATCTGGATATTTCGTTTAATACAGAAACCGGAGTTCCGCCCTTTATTGATACTTTGTAAAGATTGTAATTTGCATAATGATAGCTCAAATCTCTGTTCGAGAAGAAAAGAACATATTTCCCGTCAGGACTCCAGTCTGTCACATAATCCCTGCTGTGTCTGTAGGTCAGTCTTATGGGGATGCCGCCGCTGGCTTTTATTATAAAAACATCGTAAGAACCAAACCTGTTGGATGAAAAGGCTATCCATTTCCCGTCGGGAGACCATACAGGCATTATTTCGTCAGCAGGAGAGGCTGTAAGTCTTATTGCTTCTCCTCCGTTTGTTTTTACCTTCCATATGTCCCCTTGATAACTGAAAGCCACCCATTCTCCATCTCTTGAGATGCTGGGATAGCTTGGTATTCCAAGGGCCAGTATAAGGGGTAATAAAATAAAGAATGATAACAATTTTCTCATTTTGCCCTCCTTTTTTCTCTATTTAGTTTATACGATTTTTTCAGATTCATGAAATAACATTGGTGGACTTTTTTTATCCATGCCTGATATAATTTAAATACCTTAAAGGAGGTATAAATGAAGGTACTTGTGGTTGGGGCGGGGGGAAGAGAGCATGCTCTCGTATGGAAAATAATTCAATCTCCAAAGGTGGAAAAAGTTTATGTGGCTCCGGGAAATGGGGGTATGAAGGAAGCCGAAAGGGTCAATATCCCTGTACACGAAATAGTTTCTCTTGCGGATTTTGCTGAGAAGGAAAAAATAGACCTTACAGTTGTAGGTCCTGAAGTTCCTCTTTCTCTTGGAATAGTGGATGAGTTTAAGAAGAGGGGACTTAAAATTTTTGGGCCTGAAAAAATAGCGGCAGAACTTGAGGCAAGCAAAGTTTTTGCCAAAGAATTTATGAAAAGACACGTAATTCCTACAGCTGAATTTGATGTGATAACAGATTATGTTGAGGGGGAGAAAATAGTAAAGAGTGGTAAATATGGGTTTCCTGTGGTTATAAAAACCGATGGTCTTGCAGCCGGGAAGGGTAGTTTTGTATGCGAAACCCAGCAGGAAGCGTTGAATGCACTTGATTTGATAATTAATAAAAGGAAATTTGCCTTAGCAGGCGATAGGGTAGTAATAGAAAAATTTCTGCCAGGTAAGGAAATTTCTTTTACAGTCATTACAGATGGTACCAATATACTTCCAATGGTTACCTCCCTTGACCATAAGAGGGCCTTTGATGGGAACAAAGGGCCCAATACAGGTGGTATGGGAGCGATATCACCATGCCCGTACGTAAATACTGAGATTTACAGGAGGATTATAGATACGATAATTAAACCTGCTATTTCCGGAATGCTATATGAAGGGAGAAAATTTACAGGAGTTTTATATGCAGGGTTAATGCTGACAGAGGTTGGGCCTATGGTTCTTGAATTCAATGTGAGGTTCGGAGACCCTGAAAGCCAGGCAATTCTCTTAAGACTGGAAAGTGACCTCGTAGACATTTTAGAAGGAGCTATTAACGGATTCAGTCCTGGATTAAAACCAGTGTGGGATAAGAAACCATCAGTGGTTGTCGTTCTCGCATCCGGTGGATATCCAGGTTCATATGAAAAAGGCAAGGAAATAAAGGGTCTGGATAATCTTCCTGATGATGTAGTGGTCTTTCATGCTGGGACAGAGTACAAAGATGGGAAATACTTTACAGCAGGTGGCAGAGTGCTTAATGTAGCTGCAAAAGGAGAGACACTTTCTGAGGCAAGAGAAAAAGTGTATGCTGCCATAGAAAAAATACACTTTGATAAAATGCATTTTAGAAGGGATATAGGAGTTGGAAAATGAAGGTAGTATATTTTATAGGAAGCAGTTCAGATTATCCTGTAATTGAACCAGGGCTCGAAATTCTTGAAAATTTTAGCATTGAGGTTGAAGTCCTTGTCACCTCTGCACACAGAACGCCTGAAAGGACTGTCAGGCTTGTGAAGGAAAAAGAGTCTGAAACTGATGTCTTTGTGGCTGTGGCTGGAGGCGCAGCACATCTCGCAGGGTTCGTTGCAGCATATACTACAAAGCCTGTAATAGGACTTCCAGTAGCTGTAGAGCCTTTCAAAGGCCTGGATTCTCTTCTTTCCATGGTTCAAATGCCCAGGGGTGTTCCTGTGGCAGTGGTCTCTGCCGGGAAATGGGGTGGAGTAAATTCCGCTCTTTTTGCAGCGGAAATACTTTCTATAAAATATCCTGAAATTAAAGAGAAATTGAAGGAATACAGAGAAAAAATGAGGAAGAAGGTGGAAGAGGAATTTGTGGGGTGAATTTGCTCTTATAAATCAGGGGTGCAGACTTAATATCGCTGAGTCCCAGAAGATAATAGAGGAATTGCAGAAGAAGGGATGGGTTTTGAAATCTCCAGAGTCTGCATCTGTGATAATAATAAATTCGTGTGCGGTAACCCACAGGGCAGAGTCTGATTTCAGAAAGCTGGTCAGGAAAATAAGGAGGAAAAACCCCGAAGGGAAGATAATAGCCATTGGCTGTCTTGTGGATTTTAACGAAGACGAAGCCTCAATGGCAGACCTATATCTTAAAAACTCAGAAAAATTGTCCCTTCCAGATTTACTTGAGAGTGCTGGTAATAAGACTGATATAAAGAGATGGAAGGCAAGGGGTTTTCTTAAGGTTCAGGAAGGATGCGACCTTGGATGTACTTACTGCATAATTCCAAAGCTCAGGGGAAGATCAAAGAGTGTGCCTCTCAGGGATATAGAAAATAGAATGGAGGAATTTATGAAAGTGGGCTATGAGGAAGTGGTAATAACAGGGATACATCTTGAGTCTTATGGCAGAGATCTGGGAGATAAAGAGGGATTTTTGCGCCTTCTCAGATTCCTTGAGAGATATTTTCCTGAAGTTCGCTTTCGAATTTCTTCTTTGGACCCCCGTTATTTAACAAACGAATTACTGGATTATATCCTTTATGCTCCTCATATAATGCCAAGTTTTCATCTGTCCTTCCAGCATTATTCCAATAAAATTTTGAGGCGGATGGGAAGGGGAACAAATAAGGGATTTATGGAAATTCTGGAAAGAATAAAAACTGCTAATCCGTATGCTGGTGTAGGGACTGATTTTATTGTGGGATTTCCTGGTGAGGATGAAGATGATTTCAGAAAACTGCTGGATTTTGCAGAACAGGCACCTTTAACCTATTTTCATGTTTTCAGCTTTTCTCCCAGGCCAGGGACAAAGGCAGCAGAATTAAAGCCCTCTGTTCCAGAAAGGATAATGGGAGAGAGGTCAAGAATTCTCAGGGAACTGGCAGAAGACAAGAAAAGGTCCTTTCTTTCGTCCCTTGTGGGGATGGAAATAGAAGGCACTGTAATAAGGGAAGGAGAAGCACTTCTTGAGAATTATGTGATACTAAATTTTATTCATTCAGACATTCCTTCGGGGAAAAGGCATAAGTTTTTAATAACTGAAAATAAGAAAGGGTGTGTTTCAGGAAAACCTTTGCAGAATAAGTAATCCATTCTTGACATAAATTTCGGTTTTGTTATCATTATAAGCCTATGGCTATAAAACTGGATGGTTCTCTCATTGCCATATTCTTTATTTTCTGGTTTACTTTTCTAATTTTGAAGAAGCTCTATTTCGAACCATATAAAAAAGTTCTGGAAGAGAGGGAAAACATTATAAAAGACAGAAGTAAAAGAGAGGAGAGAGCGATTGAAGTTTACCAGCGAAAGGCGGATGAAATAAAAAGAAGACTGGAAGAGACTCGAAGCGCGGTCCTGGCAGAAGTAAATGAGCTCAGAAAAAAAGCTGAGGAAGAAAAGGCAATAAGGCTTGAGGCGCTCAGAAGGGAGCTTTCCGAAAGGAGAGAAGAATACAGGAGAAAGATAGAAGAAGAACTCCATTCTTCGCAGGAAAAAATAAAAGGGATGGCAGAATGGATGGCAGAAGAAATAGAAAGAAAGCTTATATAGCCCTGCTGGTGTTTTTCCTGTTTCCAGCAGTGGTTAGAGCTTCAGAACTTGGGGATTTTCTGTGGAAAACATTTAATTTTGCTGTTCTTGTGGGTGTATTAGTCTATTTCGCTGGTGGCTCTTTGAGAAAGATGGTGTCGAGCTATTCTTCAAAAATAAAAACAGAGCTTGAGGAAAGTGAAAGAAGAGCCAGAGAAGCAGAGGAGAAGTTAAAGGAAATAGAAGAAAGATGGAGAAAGCTGGACGAGGAGGTTGAGTCCATACGCAGAAGTGCGATAGAAAATGCAAGTGAGGAACGGGAAAGAATTCTTAGGGAAGCAGAGGTTGAGGCGGAAAAAATAAAAAGGGCAGCTATGGAAGAAATGGAAGCCATGTATGAAAAAGCATTGAGAGAACTGAGAGAATATGCTGCAAACATTGCAGTTTCTATAGCCGAAGAAAGGATAAAGAAAAAAATGACCCCCAAGATTCATAAGAAGCTTCTTGAGAAATACATAAAGGAGTTAAGAAATTGAAGGGGAGCATTATTGCAAGAAGATACGCTGCAGGACTTGGAGCCTCTATCCTTGATAGCGAATACCCAAGAATAAATTCCGAGCTGGAAGCTTTCCTTACGGCGTTCAAAAAGACTGAGCTTGGAGAAGCCCTTTCTTCTTATTTTATTTCTATGGAGAAGAAAAAATCCATTATAGAGGAAATAGCACACAAATATAAATTTCACAAAAAAACAAGAAATTTTCTTATTCTACTCATAGAAAGAAGAAGGATAGAACTTTTCCCGTTAATTATGGAGTTTTTCCATTCTTTCTGGAATCAATCACACAATATTCACGAATTTGAGCTTGTCACTGCTATAAAGGTTGATGAGAAATTTGTTGATGAGGTTAAAGGAATTCTTGAATCCAAATTTAAGGGTGAAATAAGGATTTTCAGTAAAATAGACCCTTCTATAATAGGAGGATTCATTCTTAAAAAAGGTTTTGTGGTATACGATGGCTCAATTAAGAAACAGCTTGAACTTATAAAAAGAAAAATAATAGAGGGGGAATAGAATGGAAATAAAAGTTGAAGAACTCAGCAAGTTAATTCAGCAGAGGATTTCAGAGTTTAAGCCTGAAATCAACATTGAGGAAGAGGGTGTCGTGGTCCAGTCAGGAGATGGGATAGCCAGAATGTACGGACTGGAAAATGTTATGTACGGAGAGCTTCTTGAATTTCCCCACAATGTGTATGGAGTTGCTCTTCAGCTGGAAGAGGATAATGTTGGTGCCATACTCTTTGGAGAATTTGAGAAGATAAGAGAGGGAGATAAAGTAAAAAGGACTGGTAGAATTTTTGAGGTTCCAGTAGGAGAGGCTCTCATTGGAAGAGTTGTCAATCCTCTCGGACTTCCCCTTGATGATAAAGGGCCTATAAAAACAGATAAATATATGCCTGTTGAAAGGCTGGCTCCGGGTATCGTTGATAGGTTGCCAGTTAAAGAGCCTCTTCAGACGGGAATTAAGGCAATTGATGCCATGATCCCCATAGGAAGGGGACAGAGGGAGCTTATAATTGGAGACAGGCAGACAGGAAAGACAGCCATTGCAGTGGATACAATAATAAACCAGAAGGGACAGGATGTTATCTGTGTTTATGTGGCAATAGGTCAGAAAGCTTCTACAGTGGCTCAGGTTATCAAAACCTTTGAAGATTACAATGCTATGGATTACACAATTGTGGTTACAGCTACAGCATCCGAACCTGCGTCTCTACAGTACCTTGCTCCTTATGCAGGATGTGCAATTGGAGAGTATTTCAGAGATTCCGGGAGGCATGCTCTGGTAATTTACGATGACCTCTCAAAGCATGCTGCCGCTTACAGGGAAATATCGTTGCTTCTTCGTCGTCCTCCCGGGAGGGAAGCCTATCCTGGAGATATTTTCTATCTCCATTCGAGGCTTCTGGAGAGGGCTGCGAAGCTAAATGATGAGCTCGGAGGGGGTTCACTGACAGCTCTTCCAATAATTGAAACTCAGGCAGGGGATGTTTCAGCATACATTCCCACAAATGTTATATCAATAACAGATGGACAGATTTATCTTCAGCCTGAGCTTTTTAACAGGGGTGTTCGCCCTGCAATAAATGTTGGAATTTCGGTCTCCAGGGTTGGAGGAAACGCACAGATAAAGGCTATGAAGAAAGTGGCAGGTAGACTCCGTCTGGACTTGGCCCAGTACTGGGAACTTGAAGCTTTCGCCCAGTTTGGTTCAGAACTTGATCCTACAACTCAGGCTCAGCTGGAAAGGGGAAAAAGACTTACAGAACTCCTTAAGCAGCCTCAATATGAACCTGTCCCTGTGGAAAGGCAGATAGTAGCAATTTTTGCTGGCACGAGAGGTTTTCTGGATGAGATTCCTGTGGAATTGGTAAAAGAATTTGAGAAAGGTCTTATTGAATATGTGGATCGCATCCATCCTGAAATATACAAGGAATTAATTGAGAAAAAGGAGATAGATGAAGAACTTGACAAAAAAATAACCACAGTGGTTGGCGAATACATGGAGCTTTTTAAAAAAGAGAAAGGATTGACGGAGGAAACCACTGAATGAGGAACCTTCAGGATTATAGACGCAGGATAAGGGCAGTAAAAGACCTTATTCAGGTAACAAAGGCTATGAAAACAGTTTCTGCTGCTCGTTTGCGCAGAACCCAGAACAAGGTCATAAATTTCAAGCCCTATGCCACAAGAATAAAATACATGCTTTCAAATCTTGCGTCAGCTATTCCAGATGCACATCCTCTTCTTGGAGAAACAAAGGAGGAAAAACCTCTTCTTCTTGTTATTTCTGCTGATAAGGGACTTTGTGGTCCATTTAATTACAATGTTATTAAAGAAGCCGAGAGATTTATTAAGGAGAAAGAAGGAAATTTCCGCCTTATCGTGGTTGGCAGGAAGGGAGAAGAAGGCCTTAAAAGGGTTCACCCCATAGAGAAGGTATACAAAAATATTTTTGTTAAGCTTAATTTTTCACATGCTATGGAAATAACTAAGACTTTAATCGATGGGTTCTACAAAAATCAGTGGGACTCTGTTTTTATAACCTATACACAATTCTTCTGTGTGGGGAGATATTCTCCGGTAACCGAAAGGTTTGTTCCCATAGAAAAAGTGGAAGAAGAGGAGATGGAAGAGTACATTTTTGAGCCGGAAATCAAACTGGTGGTGGAAGAACTTATAAAACACTATATAGAGCTTGAAGTTTGGAGAATCCTCCTTGAGAGCTCAACAGCTGAAAATGCTGCAAGGATGATTGCAATGGACCAGGCTACAAGAAATGCCCAGGATATGGTAAGAAATTTAACGCTTGAGATGAATAAACTCCGTCAGGAGAAAATTACAAAGGAACTTCTTGATATAGTAACGGCCATAGAAGCCATGAAAAAATCAAGGACTTAGGAGGAGCCATGGAATACAGAAATTTGGGCAGGGTTGTTCAGGTCGTAGGACCTGTGGTTGATGTGGAATTCCCTGATGGGAATGTTCCTGAAATTTATGATGCTATAAGGATAACCTCTGAGGGGTTTAATGTCCCTCAACCCATAGACATTATTACAGAAGTAGAACAGATTCTGGGCGAAAAGAGGGTGAGAACCGTTTCCATGCATCCCACGGAGGGCCTTGTAAGAGGAATGAAGGCCTATGACCTTGGAGGCCCCATAAAAGTGCCTGTGGGCAGGGAAGTTCTTGGAAGGATTCTCAATGTGGTCGGAGAACCTGTTGACAAGCAAGGTCCGGTAAAAGCTAAAAAATACTATCCAATACATCGTCCTGCTCCTCCTCTGGACGAACAATCTACAACAATGGAGATGTTCGAAACAGGGATTAAGGTAATTGACCTTTTGGAGCCATATCTTAAAGGCGGTAAGACAGGACTTTTCGGAGGAGCCGGTGTTGGAAAGACCGTTATAATAATGGAGCTTATACACAACGTTGCCCTTAAGCATGGAGGAATATCAGTCTTTGGAGGAGTTGGAGAGAGAACCAGGGAGGGTAATGACCTGTGGCTTGAAATGAAGCATTCCGGAGTTCTGGACAAGGCAATACTCGTTTATGGACAGATGACAGAGCCTCCAGGAGCAAGGTTGAGGGTTGGTCTTACCGCTGTTACAGAGGCGGAATACTTCAGAGATGAAGAAGGAGCAGACGTTCTCCTTTTCATAGACAATATATTCAGGTTTACCCAGGCAGGTTCCGAAGTTTCAGCACTTCTTGGGAGAATTCCATCCGCTGTGGGTTATCAGCCAAATCTTGCTACTGAGATGGGAGAGCTTCAGGAGAGAATCACATCAACAAAGAAAGGGTCCATTACTTCTGTGCAGGCAATATATGTGCCTGCGGATGACTTCACAGACCCTGCTCCTGCCACAGCTTTTGCTCATCTTGATGCCACAACCAATCTTTCAAGGCAGCTGGCTTCTATGGGAATATACCCTGCAGTTGATCCTCTTGCTTCCTATTCCAGAATACTGGACCCCAGAATTATAGGTGTGGAACATTACAATGTGGCAATGGAAGTGAAGAGAATACTTCAGAGGTACAAAGACCTTCAGGATATAATTGCTATTCTTGGAATGGAAGAACTTACTGAAGAAGACAAGCTCATTGTTGAAAGGGCAAGAAAAATACAGAGATTTCTTTCCCAGCCATTCTTTGTAGCGGAGGAGTTTACAGGGAGAAAGGGAAGATATGTAACAATTGATGAAACTATAAGGGGATTTAAGGAAATAATAGAAGGAAAACACGATGAGATTCCTGAACAGTTTTTCTATATGAAGGGAACTATAGATGAGGTCCTTGAAGAATGGGAAGAAGCAAAGAAAGGGAGGAAAAAGGCTTGAAAATCGACCTTTTAACTCCTGAAAGAAAACTTTTTCTCGAGAAGGAGGCGGATTATGTGGAGGTTCCCACACAGGCTGGATACATTGGAATTTTGTCCCATCATTTACCTGTGATGGGCCTTCTCGGAATAGGAATTCTTGAAATAAAGAAAGGGGAGCAGAATGAACGGTATGCAATAGAGGAGGGATTTTTCCAGCTTGAAGGTGAAAAGCTTACTCTCCTTTGTAAGTTAGCCTGGAGACCTGAGGAACTTAAAATAAAGGAATTGGAAAAACAGAAAAGGGAGGCTTTTGAAATCCTCAAAACCTCGGATAATCCTGAAGAAGTGGAAGAAGCTTCGAAGAAATACACCAGAGCCTCTATTTTTCTATCCCTTGCCAGAGGCTGATTTTATCAAGTGCTACAGGCTTATACAAAAATTTGAATTTTAATGATATAATAATCCTGTGCCGAAGTGGCGGAATTGGCAGACGCGCTAGATTCAGGATCTAGTGGGCGTTGCCCGTAGGGGTTCGAGTCCCCTCTTCGGCACCAAAGAGTTTTGAAAGGCAAGGGGTACCTCTTATTAACCATAATTATTTTCTCCTTAGGGAGTCTTAATTTTTACAGGAGAGTTTTTTCCCCTTCATTGAGCGATTCCATCCTGTGGACGAGAAATCTCGTATGCCTTGAGTCGAAAGTAGAAGCAATACAACCCGGCGATAGGCTTATAGAAGTAGGTGGTAAAAAGGTAAAAAACTTAAAAGAGCTTAACAAGGAGCTTTCTCTATATGAAGAGGGAGAAGGAGTAGTTTACAGGATACTCAAGTCTTCTGGAAAGGCTTCTCTTCAATTCATCCTTCTGAAAAAAAGGACTGTTCCCTTTTCTTATATTCTTTTTTCAATAGTGGGATTTCTCTCTCTGGCACTCGCAGTATTTCTGTTTTTTAGAGTGGGGGTCGAGAGTATAAAAAACAGATTCCTTGTTTTATCCACATTGCTGTTTTCAGTTTATGTTTTTTCCCCTTTAAATGTTGGGACATTAACTGACTATTTGTTCTTTATTTTTAAATCTGCATCTCTCTGGTTCTTTGCCCCATATTTCCTTTACTTCTTTTCCCTGTTTCCCCACAGAGTTGAATTTAAATGGAAAAGAACTCTTATTTTTGGACTTCCTGGCGTAATGTTCCTTTTTCAAATGCTGTTATTTGCTCTGCAGACTTATCTGCCATTTTCCATTCTATACGGTTTAACAAAAGCTTTAACCACGATACAGTATATTTTAATTGGAATTTATTTGTCTCTTTCAGTATTACTTCTTCTTTATCTTCTTTTTACAATTGAAGACGAAGATGAAAGAGCTCAGATAAAGTGGATACTTTCTGGAATAGGGTTAGCTTTTATTCCTTTCTTTATTTTTTATATAATTCCATATCTCAATGGTTATCCCATTGGACCTCTTGGCGAGCTTTCAGCAGCATTCCATATATTTTTGCCCATGGCATTCCTTACCAGTCTTACCAAATTCAGGCTCCCGGATGTGGATGTAATTCTTAAAAAGGGGCTTGCATTTACCATTTCATTTCTTGTAGTCCTTTCCCTTTTTCTGGTTTTTGCAATAAGCTTTCTACCAAGAGAAAAGAGAGGAATAGCTGTAATTTTGCTTGCGGGTGCTATATTTATAGCTGTTCTTCTGTTTCCGGTTCTGTACGAAAGGATAAATGACCTAATGGACCGAGTCTTTTACAAAAAAAGCTTTGTCTATAGAACCCAGCTTATAGACATTGCAAGAGAAATAGCTGCTGAGAAAGAATGGCATAAGATAGAAAGAAAACTCTCAGAGACCATAGCAAAGGCCCTTTCTGCAAAGGCTATAGCTATTTACGGATTTGATGGGAAGGAATATCAGCTAATAGGAAAAATGGGAAAAACCAGCCCCCCGGCAAAAATGAATATTCCGTCTCTTGTGCCCGGATTTGTGAAAATATGGAGGTTTAAAAGGCAGGAAAGGGATCTCGGTTTTCTTTTGCTTGGACCCAAAGAGAAGGGAAAGTATTACAATATTGAAGACTTTGAACTTCTTAACTTTATTTCTCCATATATAACCCTGGCACTGGAAAATTCTCTTTTATATATGAGTCTTAGAAGAAGAGCTCAGGAGCTGGAAGAGCTTAAAGATTTTAACGAGAGCATCATAGAGAGTCTTCCAATTTCTCTCATAATAACCGACGGTTCAGGCAGGGTGCTTAAAATGAATAATGAAGCTCTTAGAAGCTTTTCACCACAGGAGGCTAAATCGCTGTGCTCTAAATTTTTGCCTCTTGAGGATGGAAAAGCCAATGAAATGTGGATTACCAACAGTAAAGGTGAAAAAAGATTGTATTCGATCTTGAAAACGTCATTCAAGAAAGCAAAGGGTTATATTTTTGCAATTGAAGATGTTACGGAGAGTTTTATGCTTCAACAGAGACTCATAACTTCAGAAAAGCTTGCTTCTTTAGGGGTCTTGATTGCTGGTATAGCACATGAGATAAATACACCAATTACTGGAATAATGAGTTATATTGAGATGCTATCAGATGAATTAAAGGGACAACAAACAGAATATATAGAAAAAATACAAGCTCAGATAAAGAGAATTCTCAAGACGGTAAGAAGCCTTCTTAACTTTTCCAGAAGAGCTCAGGAGGGTGTGGTCAGGGCTAATTTGGTTGATATAATAAGAGATGTGGCTGAAGTTCTTAATCCACAAATAAGGAAAAAGAGGGTAGAGGTGAAGATCGAGGGTAAAGGATGGGCTCGTGTGAATCCTGACAGGATGCAACAGGTTTTCTTTAATCTTTTTACAAATGCTCTTGAGGCGGTGGAGGAAGGAGTGGGAAAGATAGAAATAAAAACCTGGGAAGAAAATGGTGTGGTAAAAATTAGTTTTTCAGATAATGGAAAGGGAATCCCTCAGGAATATCTTTCCAAGATTTTTGACCCTTTTTTCTCCACGAGGCCCGGAGGAACCGGTCTTGGTCTTTCCATTACCTTTGCAATAATTAAGGAACACAGGGGAGAAATTGAGGTGTTAAGCGAGAAAGGACGGGGAACCACATTTATAATAACTCTACCTTCATGGAGGTCAGATGCTTAGGGCTTTGGTTGTAGATGACGAAGAAGTTGTTCAGGATGTGATAGGAAAACTTCTTAATAAGGAAGGAGTAACTCATATTCCAGCCTACAGTATACTTGATGCTAAGGATCTGGTAAATAATGAGGATTTTGACCTGGTCCTGCTTGACCTGAGACTTCCAGATGGCGATGGACTTGATTTTTTGCCTGAGCTGAAGGAAGCTTTGCCCAATACTCCAATAATAGTGTTGACAGCGTATGGAACGGTAGAATCTGCGGTCAAAGCTATAAAGGAAGGGGCGTTCGATTTTATAGAAAAACCGTTTTCCAATAAGTCTTTCCTTGACAGAGTTAAGAAGGCATTGAAGCTGAGGAAGATTTTAAAGGAAAATATTGAGCTCAAAGCACAGCTTGAAAGTATTAAAGGTTTTGGGAAGATAATCGGAAAGAACCATAGAATGCTGGAAATATATGAGGTTATAAAAAAGGTAGCCAGCACAAATGCTATTGTGCTCATAGAGGGAGAAAGTGGAGTTGGAAAAGAAGTTGTGGCAGAGGAAATTCATGAGAGGTCTAAACGGAAACACGGCCCCTTCATAGTCTTTCATTGTGGTAATATCCCTTCTGATCTTGTAGAATCACATCTTTTCGGGCATAAAAAGGGAGCCTTCACGGGAGCAACTGAGGACAAGAAGGGCTTTATTGAGGAAGCTCATGGGGGAACACTGTTGCTTGACGATATAACCATACTGCCCCTACCAACTCAGGCAAAACTTTTGCGATTTCTGGAGACAAGAGAATTTATAAGGCTGGGAGATACAAAGCCCAGAAAGGCCAATGTCCGTATCCTGGTTGCTACCAATGAACCTGTAGAAAGCGCTGTTTACGAGGGAAGGTTTAGAGAGGACTTATTTTATAGAATAAATGTTATTAAAATTAAAATTCCGCCTCTAAGAAAAAGAAAGGAGGATATTCCTCTGTTTATTTTCCATTTCCTTGAGATGTTTTCAAAGGAATATGGAAAACCTATAAAGGGTATAAAGGAATCAGCTATGGAGAAGTTGCTCTCGTATAAATGGCCAGGGAATGTGAGAGAGCTCAAGAATGCAATAGAGAGTGCCGTGGTCCTTGCCAAGGGAGAATGGATAGGACTTGATGACCTTCCTGAAAGTATAAGAAAAGGAGGAGAGGGGAATTTGGACCTTGTCCTGGGAGGCAGAAGTTATAAAGAAATCCTGGAAGACTTCGAAAGAATGATTATAAAGAAAGCTCTTGCAGAGGCAGGTGGGGTCCAAAAAAAGGCAGCTGAAATATTAAAGATAAATCCATCAACCTTAAATATGGCTATGAAGAGACTGGGGATAAAGTAACCAGTGAAAATTCCTGATTTTCCCTCAGGATTCTATCTTAATCTCTATGGAATTTTCCCAGACTCCATGTATATTGCAGTATGAAAGGGTATATATAGTTGACGTTCTGTCAAGGCACATTTTCAGGGTGATTTCTGGAACCAATACATTTGGACCAAATTCAAAATTTCCACCATAGATCATAGGTCTGTTTTCAGGTTTTACAAAAATTTGAATCCACCTTATGTGGTGTTCAAAAGTATTTGGATGGGGTTTTTCTCCTATTTTTATCTTAATCTCAAAATTTTCTCCAGCTTTTACTGCAGGGGGAGCTTTAATTATGGGCTTATGTCTTTTACCTTCCTTTCCCAAATTTTGAATTTCATCACCGAATCTCATCTATACCTCCTTTTGAGCTTCCATTCTCATTTTGAATCCTATGGTTACGGCTCTCTTTTTCCAGTCCCTCTTTATGAAGAATATTAGAGAAAGTATAGAGGAGAGGAAAGCGGATATAACAAGAGCTTCCCATATACCCCGCAAAGAGAATAATTTGCCGAGAACAGGCGCTATTATGGAAAGTAAAATCAATCTGACTATGGATATATAAAGAGGTGGCAAAGTATCACCTGCCGCCCTAAATGATGAGGAAATCGTTATATTAATGGCAACAAAGAGCTGGGTTAACATGAAAAATCTGAAAACTTCAATACCGGGTTTAAGAACTGCAGGGTCTTTTGAAAAAAGAAGAAGAATTTGCTCTCCGTAGGGAAATATTAAAGCAAGAAGGGTAATAATAACTATCTCGTTAAGGATAATAGTTTTGATAATGGTTTTTTCAGCTTCCTTAAAGTTTTCCATACCCAGATATTGTCCACATACTATAGATGCTGATATCGCAAAGCCCATAGTAGGTATCCTGAGGAAATTCAAAAGTCTTCCTACAATTCCTACTGCTGCTACAACTTCAGATCCATAGCTTGCTACAATCCTGAGAAGCACGAACATTGTCAGGCTCATAATGGTAAACTGAATACCAGAAGGGATTCCCACTTTTAAAATCTTCCATCCAAGGGAAAAATCAGGCCTGTGGGGTTTGAATGGGTTTATCTCAAGGAATTTTATTAATTTATAAAGTCCATATAAGAAGGCTATAGAATAAGAAATTCCCGTTGCAATAGCAGCACCCTTAACTCCCATTTTAAAGGTAAAGATGAAAATAGGGTCGAGAATTATATTAAGAAGATTGGATGTTGTAAGTATTACCATAGGGGTATAAGTATCTCCTGTTGCTCTGAAGACTGCATTTATGGCAAAACTTATCATAAACATTGGAATAAAGAAGGCTAAGGGAACAAGGTAAGAAGAACCTATGTTTATAACCTGGGCTTTTGCTCCCATTATAACCATAATGATTTTGGGATAGACAATAATTGGGATTGCCAGAAGGATTCCTCCATATACGGCGAGGCTCAGGGATTGGGTCGAAAATTCTCTTATATTGTCCCAATCTTTTTTTCCCTTAAACTGTGACACATAGGCTGTGGTTCCAACGGCTATTGTCTGGGACAGGGTGAAAACAATAAAAGTTGCTATAGAGGCGAGAGAAATAGCAGCTATAGCATCTGTTCCGAGTTTAGAAATCCAGAAAATGTCAACAAGAGAATAAAGGTTTTGGAGAAAAAAAGACAGAAATGTGGGAAGAGATAAATAAAAAAGGTCTCTTAGTGAGTTTGTATATAACCTTTTACCCCTCATTTTTTCACTCGGATAGTTATTATAGTATAATCTTTACCTTATTAAAAAAGGAGCCTGGCTAATGAAATTTATGGATTTAAGAGTAAAAGAAAACCGGTTAAGAGAGGAGATTAGAAAAGTTTTTGAAGAGGTCCTTGAAACAGGCTGGTATGTTGGCGGCCATTTCGTTGATGAATTCGAAAGGGAATTTGCCCGCTGGCTTGGTGTTGAACACGTTGTCTCTGTAAGTTCAGGAACAGATGCTCTTAAATATGCTCTCTGGGCTCTTGGTATAAAGGAGGGAGATGAGGTTATTACAACTCCCCTTACCTTTATTGCTACTGCGGAAGCAGTGGCGCTTTTGGGCGCAAAACCTGTTTTTGTTGATGTTGAGCCAGATACTTTTTTAATTGATCCTGAAAAAATAGAAGAGGCAATAACGGAATACACCAGAGCAATCCTTCCAGTTCATCTTTTCGGCTCAGTCGCTGATATGGATAGAATAAATGAGATAGGTGAGAGGTATGGGATTCATGTAATAGAGGATGCGGCTCAGGCTCATGGGGCGCTGTATAAAGGAAAGAGAGCAGGGTCTCTGGGTACTTCTTCTACATTCAGCTTTTATCCCACAAAAAACCTCTCTGCCTTTGGAGAAGCAGGAGCGGTGGCAACTAATTCAGGCGAAATAGCAGAAAAAGTGTATATGCTTAAAAACCATGGACAAAAGGCAACATATTACTCCCTTTTTATTGGTGAAAATGGGAGAATGGATGCAATACAGGCAGGAATTTTGCTGAAGAAAATGGAGTATATTGATAAATGGAATGAAAAAAGAAAAAAGCTCGCTGCAATTTATCTGGAAGAACTATCCAATATGGAAGAAATAAAAGTTCAACAGATCCCTGATGGCGTTGAATCTGTGTATCATCTATTTGTTATTTTGCATCCAGAAAGAGACAAATTAAGGGAAGAACTGGAAAGAGAAGGGGTTCCCTCCAGGGTTTATTACCAGGTTCCTCTCCATCTTCAGCCTGCTTTTTCGTATCTCGGATATAAAAAAGGAGATTTTCCCGAAACAGAAAAAATTTCATCTCAGCTTCTTGCCCTTCCTATTGGCCCATGGATGGAAGAAGACGACGTTAAAAAAATTGTTAATTCTTTAAAAAAGGCAATTTTAAGAATATAATTCCTAAAAAGGGGTAAGCAATGGAGTCTAAAGAAGTGTGGGATATTATTAAAAAGGAAAAGGTCAAATTTGTTCAGTTATGGTTTACAGACCTGGAAGGTAGTCTAAAAAGTGTTTCAATTCCTGTTAGTCGGTGGGATGATGTTTTAATATGGGGAGCTTCATTTGATGGGAGCTCTATAAGGGGGTTTAGAAGAATTGAGGAAAGCGACATGTTTCTCTATCCTGACCTTTCTACCTTCAGGGTTCTTCCTGTTGGAGAAGGAAATTTCAGGATAGCCAGAGTGCTATGCGATATCAAGAACCCGGATGGTACATGTTATGAAGATGCCCCGAGAAGGATACTTAAGAGAATGCTTGAAAAAGCAAGGGAGGAAGGTTTTTCCTATTATGTGGGCCCTGAGCTGGAATTTTTTTATTTTAAATCTCAGAAAAACACTGAGTTTATAGATTATAATGGATATTTTGATTATGTCCCTCCTGATACGGGAGAAGCTTTGCTTAGAGAGACTGTGGATCTTCTTGATTCTGTTGGAATTGAGGTGGAATATTTCCATCACGAGGGTTCTCCTTCTCAGTACGAGCTTGACCTTAAATATAGCGATGCTCTTACTATGGCAGATTCTTTAATAACTGCAAAATTTATCATTAAGTATGTGGCAGAAAGAAATGGTTATTACGCCACTTTTATGCCCAAACCAATAGAAGGAATAAATGGAAGCGGTCTTCACATTCACCAGTCTCTGTTTAAAGGGAATGAAAATGCATTTTTCGATGAAAATGACCCATACCATATGTCAGATACAGCAAGAGGTTTTCTGGCTGGCCTTCTTAACTATGCCAAGGAGATAACCCTTATTACAAATCAGTGGATAAATTCTTACAAAAGATTAGTCCCTGGATATGAAGCTCCGGTTTATATCTGCTGGGGTAGATACAACAGGTCCCCACTGATAAGAGTCCCAGCAATTCCGGTGGAGAAAAAATCTTCCATGAGAATAGAATATCGCTCTCCTGATCCGGCTTCCAATCCATATCTTGTTTTTGCTGTTCTTTTAGCAGCAGGACTTGCAGGAATAAAGGGAGAATATCCACTTCCTCCTGCGAGGGAGGAAAATGTTTATGCTTTTTCCTCTAATGAGAGGATTGAAAAGGGAATAAATTCTCTTCCTGGAAGCCTTATAGAGGCTATAATGGAGGCACGAAATGGAAGTATCGCAAGGCAGGTTCTTGGAGAAAGTGCCTTTGAGAAACTGGTTGCCTCTAAAAAAGCACAATGGGATGAATACAGGAGAAAAGTTACTGCTTATGAAATAGAAAAATATCTGCCTGTTCTCTGAGGGATTAAAACTTCAATCCTTCCCAGCTCCAGAGAGCTTCTATTTTTTGATAAGGTACCCAGATTCCATCTACCCAGCCTGTTGTTATTACAAACTTCAGGATAAAGCTCTTTAGCCTGAATTCCTTTTCCAAGCCAAAAACCACAAGTTTTTTTGCCTGGTAAAGGGGATCCCCGTCCTCATGAAAAAAGTCATTTCCTTTCCAGTAGGAAGCAAATATATTTAAAACAGGGTTTTTCCACAGTATTTTTCCCTCTATTCCCTTACCCTTTTCCATTGTATTGAGCCATCTGTCCGGTATATAGAAGGAGAGAAAATATGCCATAGTAACATCAACACTTCCAGCAAATGTATCGGGAATACTTATTCCAGCAAGACCCATTATTGCAGTTTCATCTCTTGGGCCAACATGGTGTTCCAGATATTCCCCTCCATAGTGGATGTAGTGGTATTGCAATTTGAAGAACGCAGGCTCGGCTTGTAAATTGAAAATCCCTCCCACATCGAATTTTTCCTGGGTAAGCACCCTCATTTCCCTCTGCCAGTTTATCCAGATATCAGCACGTGCATTTTTGCCATTTAGAAGGAACTGAAATCCTCTTTCAGCAGGCCTTTCATAGTAAAGGGTATCAAAAAAGATAGCCCTGTGTAGTCCATGAAATCTCTTTAAATTTCCAAAAACGAAGGTTATCCATGGTTCTGGAGTGAATGAAAAAGAAATGTAAGGAAGTATTTGTCTGTTTCCCCCGTAGAATCTCCAGAGAATTATACCTATATCAGAGGAAACCTTTTCGTTAATTTTAAACGTAAAATAACCCTCGAGATTGTCTCCGAAGAAGGTTCTCCCATCGTAATATGGATTATCTTTGTATTCAAGGTTGTAGAAGAGGGAATAATTGTTAAGGTTAAATCTAACACCTTCTGCCGCTAATCCAGCTACAATGATCATTAAGAATAATATTCTTTTCATGGTTGGCCATTATAAAACATGGGGATATTTTATGTCAAAGATTTCTTGAATCCTGTTAAGGAGTATATTATATTTATTCCATGAGAACCATTGCGCTTATAACAGATTTTGGAGAAAGGGACTATTATGTTGGTGCATTGAAAGGGGTTATACTTTCTATAAATCCTGAGGCAAGAATAGTTGATATAACTCATGAAGTCATGCCCTTCCATCCCATTTCAGCGGCCTACATTCTTATGGGAGTTATGAATTATTTCCCCAGGGAAACAATTTTTCTCACTGTGGTGGACCCCAGGGTGGGAACCGAAAGAAAAATTATACTTATCTCCGCAGATGGGAAGTATTATATAGGTCCGGACAATGGTGTGTTTGCTCCTGTGTATCAGTTCAGTGAAATGTACACAGTTTACGATATAACATCCGATCACCTGTTCCTTCCGAATCCAAGCAGAACCTTTGAGGCAAGAGATAAGATGGCTCCTATAGCGGCATGGCTTTCGAGAGGCATACCAATAGAAAGGATAGGAGAGCCAACTGAGGATTATAGGAGGTTTAGACTCCCTCAACCAAAGCTTCAAGGAAACATATTAAACGGGATTGTCATTCATATAGATAGATTTGGAAACCTTGCCCTTAATATAAGGCCAGAAGATCTGGGAGGTAGAAATATTTCCTTTGCAATAATAAAGGACCTCAGAGTTTCCAAAAAGGTTAACACTTTTGATGAACTGGCAAAGGATGAACTGGGAATACTTATAAACAGCATGGGCTTTTTTGAAATAGGAGCAAAAATGAGGTCTGCAAAGGATATACTAAAAGTTGGAATCGGAGACCCTGTTCAGCTTGTTCTGGTTTAGGTTTCGTATTTATTTTTTCTTGACTTCAATTTTGAGTTTAATTATTACTTCTAAATCCTGGTTAGCAGTTAACTGAAGTTTTATCGGAATTTCACTGATTCCTTCTCCCGCAGGGATTTCTATAATCTTTTCTTTTGTCTTTTCACTTTTTGTTCCAGCCTCAGAGACTTCTTTTCTCATAGGATGAGGTTTTTCCTTTTCTTCCGGAAATTCCTCGGGTAACACCTCATACGGGCTTCCCTCAGGTAGTTCTTCTACTGGTTCAGAAGGTAATTCTTCTATAATTTCTTCCTTTTCCTCAGGAAAAATACCATCATTTTCCAGCGCAAAATTTTCTTCAAAACTAATTTCATCTTCTTTAATTTCCTGGAAGTCTTTAAAGAGTTCTTCCTTTTTGTAAGAATCAGTTTTTTCTTCCTTGGCTGAGGTTTTCTTCCCTCGGGCTTCCGGAATTTCTATAATTTCTTCTTCCCCTGTTGGGGTGGCTTCTTCCTCTTCTGGGAGATTTTTTACCACAGTTGATTCTTTAAACCCGAGGAATTTTCCCTCAATATTTTCCTTTTTTTCTTCTCTATCGAAAGTGAAAGGCGTTTCTTCTTTGACCTGGGGTTCTTGTTTAAAGCATGCATAAAAATCCTGCATAAGCTCAGGAATGTTCATGTCTTCAAGGATGGTATATTTCCTCTTGAGAGATTTAAGGGTTAGTTCAACTATTTCTGAAAGAGTTTCTAATACTCCCTGACCCCTTATTGCTATAGACGGAAAGGAAGGTCTTGCGAGTTCGTTAAGTATGATGTCCAGTTTTTCTACTGGAAGAATGTTAGGAAGGTCTCTCTTGTTATACTGAAGGACTAAAGGAATTGTTGTATAATCAAGACCATTCAGTTTGAGATTTTTTTTCATACTTTCAAGACTTTCCAGATTATTGTCAAGGAGTTCTTTCTGAGAGTCTGCTACAAAGACAACCCCATCAGCGCCCTGAAGCACAAGCCTTCTTGTTGATTCATAAAACACCTGTCCGGGTACTGTGTATAGCTGTATTCTCACTTTATATTTTGTTTTGGTCTCAAGTGAAAAGGGTAGAAAATCAAAGAACAGAGTTCTATCTTCTTTTGTCGGGAGAGTTACCATTTTCCCCTTGCGTTTTTCTGGAATCATCTCAGAAATTTTCTTTACATTGGTAGTTTTGCCTGATAATGCAGGGCCATAATACACTATTTTTGTTGTTAGCTCTCTTGATGTATAGTTGAGGACAGGCATGTTCCCTCCCTATTTTCCCACCAGCAATGTGGTGGTATCTTACTGGCTGCAAAAATCATATTTTTTACTATCCTTCCAAGATAGGCCAGAGTTTCAGGGTCATCATCCTTACCGGACAAATATGTCATTCCATAGGGTATTATTATCATACCCATATGGATAAGGGGTACTATTATAGAACTTATTGCACTTTGGGCTCCATCTTCTCCAGCAGCTGAAATGACAGCTGCTGGCTTACCATCAAGGTACTTAACAGGAGTATTTTCCAGGGAGGTCAATCTTTCTATCAATGCCCACATTACAGCAGATGGAGCGTACCAATAAGATGGAGTTGCGAATATGACCCCATCACTATCTATTATTTTTGAAGCGAGCTTCTGGAAGTCGTCTCCTATTTCGTAGCATTTTTCTGGTGTGCATGATTTTAAATCAGTAGAAACGCAGGCCTTGCAGTGTTCTATACGGAATTCTCTCAGATTGATAATTTCAAAAGAATGTCCCTTAGATTCAAATTCCTTTTTCAGGAATTCCAGCATTTTTTCATTGAGACCATTTTCTCTATAAGAGCCATTAATACCAAGAAACCTCATGGTTTCATTATAACACGAACTAAAATATGACAAAGGTGATAAATAAAGAGTTAAAATATTTATGTGAGGGTAGCAGTAGTCAAAGTAAAAAGAGGAGATTTTACATCCTCCTTGTTGAAAGGATTTTCTGCTTTATGTTCTGACGCCGAAAAATGCCTCAGGAAATATTTCAGTGGCAGAGTTGTGTCTTTAAAAGTGAACACTCTTTCGGGAAAAATGATTTCCACTTCCGTTGAACTATCCTATTCCCTTTCTCAAATATTGCTGAACAGAGATGCGGATAGTGTAATTGTTTGGGATAGAACTGAGAGGGAAATGAAGCATGCAGGATACAAGCTCAAGAGGAGGGGCAGTCTTAAAATCATTGCAACTGATTCTCCAAGGATTGGGTACGATGAGGCTCTGATTGTAAAAGGAGAGATTGGATCGAGATTTTCGAGGATTCAGATGGCTGCTGATGAATCTGTATCCATGGCTGTCCTGAAGGACCATGATATTGCAGGTGTCACTCTTTCCATGAAGAATTACTATGGTACAATTCATAATCCCAACAAATACCATGATAACGGGTGCGACCCTTTCATCCCTGAACTCTTTTCCTGCGAACCGATTGTTACAAAACATCGTTTCTCTATTATAGATGCTACAAAAGCTCAGTTTCACAGGGGGCCAGCTTATCATTCTAAGTGGTATGTGAGACCCGGAATTATAATTTTAGGTCAGGACCCTGTTGCAGTGGACCATTTTGGCTGGCAATTCATAGAAAAACTCAGAGCCTCAGCAGGATTGCCTTCTCTTAAAGAGGAAGGTAGAGAACCTGGATGGATTTACACCGCAGAAAAAATGGGTCTTGGCAGTACTAAATATGAAGTGGTGGAGCTATGAAAAGAAGGGATTTTATAAAAATAATAGGGGGAACTCTGATTTTTCCTTCATTAGAGCTCACAAAGCTAAATGCTCAGGGGCTTACCTTTTCCTATGAACTTTCATCACATGAGGCTCGTTATTACAAAAAACTTCCGGAAAGAAGAGTTCAATGTCTTCTTTGTCCAAGAGAGTGTATTGTGGGAGATAAAGAGAGAGGCTATTGTGGTGTAAGGGAAAACAGAGGAGGGAAGTATGTTACCCTTGTTTATGGAAGACCGGTAACTGTTGCTTTAGACCCAATTGAGAAAAAGCCGCTATTTCATTTCCTTCCCGGCAAACAGGCATTTTCCATAGCTACAGCGGGATGCAACGTCAATTGTAAATTCTGTCAGAACTGGCAGATATCCCAGGTAAGGCCTGAACAGGTAAGATCGCTAAATCTCCCTCCTGAAGCAACAGCAAGACTGGCATATAGGTATCATGCTCCAATAATTGCCTATACTTACACGGAGCCCATAGTTTTTGCTGAATATATGCTTGATACGGCAAGGGAAGCTTCAAGGAGAGGCATAAGGAATGTAATAGTTACAGGAGCCCATGTTTTGCCTGAACCCTGGAAGGACATAGTAAGTGCAATGGATGGGATTAAAATAGACCTCAAGGCGTTCACAGAGGAATTTTATCAGAGGATAGTAAGAGGTCATCTGAAACCGGTTCTGGATGCCATAGTGGCAGCAGCGAAAAGCGGAAAATGGCTGGAGATAGTTTATCTTGTGATTCCTACGCTGAATGATAATCTTGATAACATAAGAAAGATGAGCCGCTGGCTTGTGAGGGAAGTGGGAAGGGATGTGCCTGTTCATTTCTCCAGGTTTTTCCCTATGTACATGTTGAAAAATCTTCCGGCCACTCCTGTAAAAACCTTGGAGTCTGCAAGGGAAGTTGCAATGTCTGAAGGTCTAAAATTCGTGTACGTGGGGAATATCCCCGGACATCCCGGAGAATCTACATATTGTCCCAGGTGCGGAAAAACTATAATTAAGAGAGTAGGTTATGAAATAAAGGAAATTCATATTAAAAATGGAAAATGTGAATACTGTGGGGAACCTATACCGGGCGTTTGGTCTTAGTATATCCGCTGGTTTTGTATCTTTTGCAGCCCAGATAATATATTTAAGAGAAATTCTTTCACTTCTTCCAGAAAATGAAGTAATTATTTCCCTCTATTTTACTGTTTACCTCATCTCTGTAGGATTGGGAGCATATTTTTTTAGGAAGATAAATTACAAAAGATTATTTCTTTATTTTCCCTCTCTTTTTCTTTTCTCTTTGCTTGTTTTTAGGCCTTCGATGAGACTTAGTGTTTATGTCCCCGGTCAGCTTCCTCCTCTGAGAGTGTTTATTATAGCTCTCGCCCTTGTGGTTCCATTTTCTCTTGTAAGTGGAGGGTTCTTCTCCGCTCTTGTGAGGGAGTTTAAAAATCCATGGCTGGTCTATGGGGGAGATGCCATAGGATCATTCCTTTCAGGACTCTTGCTTTATTTGTTGCTTTTGCCGAGGTTTCCGTCTTACATTTCAGCGTTTTTTATAATGACGATTTTCGGAATGCTCGTTTTTGTTTACAGGCTGAGGTTACAGGCTTTGTTTTCATTAATCCTCTTTGTTCCCCTTATCTTGATAGAGAACGTTACCTGGGAAAAGGTTTTTCATCCATTGAAGATAGAATATGTAAAAGAGTCGCCTTACGGAAAAATTACACTCTCCTCCTATCATGGAATTTACACGATCTGGGAGAATGGGGAGAAGCTTTATGATTATCCACCATCTCCAGCTGAAAAGCTTGCGTACCTTTCCCTTCTCCAAATTCGCGATACCTCTAAGGGTGTCAGGAAACATTATAAAGTTCTGTTGATAGGGGGAGGTGGTAGGTGTCTGAAGTATTTAAAAAGAGTAAATGGGATAGGCGTTACCTATGTTGAACCGAATCCAGTGCTGGCTGAGATTGCGGCTCGTATATTTAAAATATCCCCTTCTGTAATAGTAATGGACGATGGGAGAAAATTTGTCAATGAGACGAATCGAAGATTTGACTTTGTCATTATTGACCTTCCGCCTCCTACAACTTCATCTTCTTCAAGGTTTTACACCGTGGAGTTTTTTTCCCGCCTCAGCAAAATAGCAAGACGGGTATCTCTTTCCTTTCCTGGTGGAAATTATTATTCCGATGTTGATTCAAGAATTCTAAGTTCGGTTTATTTTTCCTTAAAAGAAACCTTCCCCTTCGTCAAAGTAATTCCAGGAGAAGAGCTTGTGCTTATAGGTTCGAATGAAGATTTTGAAATTTCTCCACAATCTTATCAGAGTTTTCTTTCTGCAAATTCCATAACGCCTGAGTTTTATTTTCCTGTCCAACTTTCCTTTGAAACCAATCCAATTGAAATGGACAAATTGAGGCAAGCACTGGTCAGGGGAACTTTGAACAGGGATGATAGACCTGTTACTTATATTTACAGCCTTGTAAAATGGTTGCGTCATTACTTTCCGGGTTTCCCACTTTTTAAAACATCTCCATTATGGGTAGTAGTTCTTATAGTAGTCGGCGTGCTTCCCTTTGTTTTCAGAAATCCGTCCTTTTTCATGGGGACAATAAGTTTTTCGGCTTTTGCCACCGAACTTCTCCTTTTTCTTCTTTTCCAGTATAAATATGGGTATATATATTTGCAGATAAGCCTTCTTGCTGGAATTATTATGCTTTCCCTTGGTCTCGGGTCAATTTTATTCAGGAAAAGAATCTCCCCCTTTTTCCTCCTTTTAATCCCTTTAATGCTGGTCTTTTTCCCTTCTTCAGTGGTTATGTTTTATGTTCTGTTTTTTGTCCTTGGGTTTTTTGAGGGAGGAAGTTTTGCTTTTATTTCGGAGAAGACGGAAGCTTCAAAGCTTTATCTTTTCGACCTTCTTGGCTCGGCTCTGGCGGGGTTGATTCTTGGAATAATCTTAATACCTCTTCTCGGTTTTAAGGGGTGCTTTATCGCCATTTTAATATTGTTTTTTACCTCCGCAATTGGCGTTATGAAGCTGTGATATACTGATTTTATGAGGATACTCGGAATAGAAACATCCTGTGATGAGACAGCTGCAGCTATTGTGGAAAACGGAAAAGTTCTGTCAAGTGTTGTCCGTTCACAGGTGGATCTTTTTGAGGAATTCGGTGGGATTGTCCCAGAGATCTCTTCTAGAAGGCATCTTGAGCTTATTCATCCCATAGTGAATCAAGCTCTTGCCCGAGCCAGTACTGAGCTCAGGCAAATAGATGGCGTAGCAGTGACGAAAAAACCCGGACTTATAGGCTCTCTTCTTGTAGGATTTTCTTATGCAAAGGCTCTTGCATATGGCCTTAAAAAGCCTTTTGTTGGCGTGGACCATTTGTATGCTCACATATATTCAGCGGAAATAGGTAGGAAGTTTGAATTTCCACTATTAGGCCTTGTTATTTCTGGAGGTCATACAGCTGCTTTTCTTGTGGAGGATTTAAATTTCAGGGTGGTAGCGAGAACCAGGGATGACGCAGCAGGTGAAGCACTGGATAAAATAGCAAAAAAACTCGGCCTGGGGTATCCTGGAGGTCCTATTATAGAGAAGATGGCAAAAGGTGGAAATTCAGAGGCCTTTGAATTTCCGGTTGTAAAATTAAAAGATGGCTCTTTTGATTTCAGTTACAGCGGCCTGAAATCCCAGGCGGCAAGAATAATAGATAGAGAGAAACTTGAGGGGCAGAAATTAAAAGATTTTCTTGCAAGTTTCCAGAAGGCTGTGGTTGATCAGATAATGGAACGTCTTGATGAGCTTGTAAGGGTTTTTAAGCCTGCTGCAATAGCCATTACAGGCGGTGTCTCTCAGAATCAGTACTTGAGGGAAAGAGCTACATCCTTTGCGGAAAAGAAGGGTGTGAAATTTTACCTCCCTGAAAAGTGGCTTTGTGGTGATAATGCTGCAATGATAGCTTATCTCGGGGAAAAGATGCTTCATGCGGGATTTTCGGAGGATCTTTTTTCCACACCGTTCCCGAGGACAGAGGCTTCCAAAGGAGAAAAACAGTTTAGAAAATGACTTACAGAATTTACACTTTTGGATGCCAGATGAATGAGCACGACTCAGAACGTCTGGCTTTTGAACTTGAGAAATTCGGATATACAAAGGCCGGCAATGGGATACCCGACCTTTTTATAATAAATACATGTGCGGTAAGAGACAAAGCTGTTCAGAAGCTTTATACAATGCTTGGCCGGGTTAGGGAATGGGCAAGAAGGGGAACTATTATAGGAGTTGTTGGATGTGTGGCTCAGGTCGAAAAAGAGAGGTTAATTAAGAGATTTCCATATATTTCTTTTGTCCTGGGGCCTCGGTCTTATCCTTACCTTCTTGAGGCCCTTTCTAAAGCAAAGAAAGGCGAAAAATTGGTAAAAGCGGACTGGAGAAAAAACTGGTGGGAAATTGGTGGCGCCAGGAGAGAAAATCCAGCAGTAGCTTACATAAGTATAATGGAGGGATGCAATAATTTCTGCACCTACTGTATAGTTCCCTTTACAAGAGGCAGGGAACTTTACAGGCCCCTTTCTTCTATTCTTGATGAAGTGAGAAGGGTAGTGGACCAGGGGTATAAAGAAATTCAGCTTCTCGGTCAAAATGTAGATTCCTGGAAATGCGATAATTATAGATTCTGGCATCTTCTTGAGAGGGTCAGGAATATCCGAGGGATAAAGTGGATAAGGTTCATTACCTCGCACCCCAAGGAATTTTCAAAGGAAATAATAGACATAATGGCTGAGGGGGAACCAGTTTCTCCCTATGTTCATCTTCCAATTCAGGCAGGTTCCAATAAAATCCTTGCTGCAATGAGAAGGGGTTATACAAGGGAGAAATTCCTGGAGATTGCCATAGAAATAAGAAAAAGAGTGCCCAATTCTTCCATAGGGACGGACGTGATCGTTGGATTCCCGGGAGAAGAGGAAAAAGACTTTGTGCAAACACTTGAGATTATGAAGGCTGTAAGATTTGATAATCTTTATTCATTTCATTACAATCCAAGACCCTTTACTTATGCCGGCAGGTTTTTGAAAGACAATGTTCCCAAGGAAGTTAAGAGAAAAAGACTTATAGAACTTCAGGAGCTTCAAAAAGAAATTCAGCTCGAGAAAAACAGAAATTTTGTGGGGAAAACAGTAGAAGTGCTTGTAACAGGAAGAAGTGCGAAAGACAAAAGAGCATTTATGGGAAGAGATGCCACCTTCAGGGTAGTTAATTTTGAATATGAAGGGGAAAATCCTATTGGGAAAATTCTTGAAGTGAAAATAAAAGAAGCGGGTCCTCATAGCCTTAAAGGTGAGGTTATAGGTGAGTGAACCTGGGAGATTTGAACCTGGAACCCTTATTTTCTCAGGAATTTATAGAGTTCCGGTATGGTTTGAGGAGATGCTGCTGGAGATAAGGAGGAAGTTTGGGCCCATAGCAATGGTTTCCGACTCCTACGAGTTTCCTGTTAGCTATTATGAAAAGGAGATGGGGAAGCCACTTATGAGGAGATTTGCTGTTGTTAAGGGAAAATTTGAATTTGAAACTCTTATTGAGGCAAAGCTGTGGGGCTACGGATTTGAAGTGTATTCCTCTTTTAATGGCTCAAGAGGAATAAATATTGACCCTGGAATTGTTTTTGTTTCTTCTCTGGTCATTGCAACTTTTAAGCCCTTTTCACACAGAATTCCTCTTTCAAAAGGGGTTTATGCTCATCTTGAGCTTCTTTTCTCAAAGGGAATTCCCAGACCTTTGCCCTGGACTTATCCAGATTTTGCCTCTGGAAAATATAACGATTTTCTGAAGGAAATATGGAAGATACACAGATCAGAGAAAGTATAATTTTTGTCCCTACCGACGGAGAGCCGGTTCTTTACAGAAGTGCGAAAAAGATTCCTGCAAAACTGGAAAAGCCCCTGAAAGCGGTTTCTATGCTGAAAAAGGAGCTGTGGGAGACAGAAATCTCGCTTTTCGGGGCTAAGAAGGGAGAAATACTTTACCCTTCAACTATGAAGGAGGAAGAGGTTAGAAACCTTTTTAAGAAGATGAAAAATAGAAGAAAGAAATGGTTGCTTTGGCTTTGCCTTGTTTTTCCTCTGACTTTTATCTTAACCCCTATCCCCGGACCAAACCTTGTTTATTACTATGTCCTTGGAAGAATAATTTTGCACTTCAAATCCATTCTTGGAATTAATAATGTGCTGAAAAACTTTAAATTCACACCCGTGGAGAATATTTTAAGATGGATTGAAAGCGAAAATACCGAACTTTACAATGGTAAAATTTTAAGCGGAGGTGTTAAATGAAGAAGATTTTTCTTGTATTTCTTCCTTTTCTTATTCTTGCCGCTACGGTTTTTGTGCCTGTAGAATGGGACAATTCCAGTATTCGTAGTTTTAAGGGTACCATAACTTATATTCAAAAAAATGTGGCGGTATTTGAAGCGAATGGCGTAAAGTACGAGCTCCATACAGGCCCCTCAAGATATTTATTGAAACACGGAATAGTGCTTAAAGTAGGAAGTAAATTAGAAGTTACCGGAATGGTAGTCAAAGTCAGAAACAGATACTACATTTTTACCCAAAGAATTAAATACGGTGGTAAGGCTTTAAATATAAGGGATAAAGACGGAAAACCTTTATGGAGAATGGGAAAGGGGAAAAGACCGTCCCTTTAAAATTCAGATTTAAGTTTGAAGAAATGTCAAATGTGAAGACCTGACCCCCATTACTCTTTAAGGGAGCTTTTGATTCTTATTTCCAGAGCCTTGTAAGAGACTAATAGGTCTATGACCGCGAGAAGGACTCCGATGAAGAATAGAAGAAGGGAAAACAGGAAGAACACGAAGCTAAGAATACTACCTCCTGTCCAATATGTGATAATTGATGTTAGAAGACAGAACATAATTGAGGAGAAAAGGCAAATCATGGAGTTTCTCAGGAGAAGTCCCCTTTTGTAAAGAACGTTGAATTCCTCTTTTCTTACTTCTTCCCCGATTTTTAGCCTATGGTGAAGTTCTCTTACCCTGTCTATTACCCTTCCATATCTATTTTGCATAGTGAGAGCAATCAGCCCCTCCCCTGAGATTAAGACAAAGGGAACAAGTGCTGCTTTAATAAGGTTTATAACCTGTCCATCCATTATTTCACCTCAGAAAATTGTATATATAAAAGGTCCAAGAACAGAGCTTTCGGCCACTATCATAATTATACCGAAAAGGAGAAGTATTATTATGAAAGTAACAAGCCACCATAACTTATTTTTCCAGAGAAAACTCATGAGCTTCCCTGAAATTTTAGCTTTTTTATGGGCTTTCTTTAACATTATACATCCTCCTTCTTTACCAGATAATTCCCCATAATTAAAGCATCCATTTCGCTTTTAGAAAATGTATTATATGCATTTTCCGGAGAAGTAACAATAGGTTCTCCTCTCAGGTTCAACGATGTGTTTAAAACCACAGGAATGCCTGTGGCTTCTCCGAAAGTTTTTATCAATCTGTAATAGAGCGGATTTATTCTCTCATTCACTATCTGTACCCTCGCACTACCATCCACATGAGTTACCGCTGGTATGACTCTTTTGTCCTTCTTTACAGGAACTACCATAAGCATAAATCTAAGGGGCATCTGACCTTTGTTTGGTCCAAGGTCAAAAAATTCTTCAGCAGCTTCTTCAATTACAGAAGGAGCAAATGGCCTGAATGGTTCCCTGAATTTTATTTTTTTATTAACTATATCTTTCATTTCTGCTCTTCTCGGGTCTGCAAGTATTGAACGGTTACCCAGAGCTCTTGGTCCCCATTCAAATTTCCCGTGATACCATCCTATGACCTTTCCTGAGGAAATAAGGTCTACAGTCCTTTCTATCAGTTTATCTTCGTTTTCAATGTATTCGTATTTTATGTTGTTATCTTTGAGGAATTTCTCTATGGTCCCATTACCATATTCCTTACCCCAGTAGGCATGTTCCAAAACAAAAGAAGGTCTTTCCCCTGTTAACACAGCATGTGCCATAAGTGCAGCTCCAAGTGCTCCTCCTCCGTCTCCAGCCTCTGGCTGAATGTATATATTTGAAAATCCTGTTTCTTTGAGAATTAATCCGTTCGCCTTGCTGTTTAGGGCGACCCCTCCTGCCATAACAAGATTCTCAGAACCGGTGCGTTGTTTTACTCTTTTCGCAAGCTTTATAATAGCCTCTTCTGTGACTTTCTGTATGGAAGCAGCTATGTCTGCGTAATATTTATCAAGGTGTTCTGCTTCCTTCGGGTCTCTCGGTTCACCAAAAAGCTTAGTAAATGCTTTTGAAAAGGTTCTTCTGGTAGAACGATGGAAAGAGAAATATTTAAGGTTTAGGCGGAAACTGCCATCATCCTCTATTTCTATAAGTTTTTTTATTTTGTCAACATGTACCGGTTCTCCATAGGGAGCCATTCCCATGACCTTGTATTCTCCGTTGTTTACCTTAAATCCGAGGAAGGCCGTAAAGGCACTGTAAAGAAGCCCTAAAGAATGAGGAAATCTTATTTCTTCGAAGAGGGTAATTTCATGGTCTTTTCCGTATCCTATAGTTGTAGTGGTCCATTCTCCAACACCGTCTATAGTCAAAATAGCAGCTTCCTTAAATGGAGAAGGAAAAAATGCTGATGCAGCATGTGAAAGATGATGATGAGAAAAAAGAATTCTATCTTCGCTTATATCAAGGGTTTTCTGTATTAGAGCTTTTATCCACAATTTATCTTTGAGCCATACTGACATGGACTCTCTGAATACAGGAAGGGTTTCGGGGAAGGATGAGAAAACCTGTTTTATAATCCTCTCGAACTTGAGGAAGGGTTTCTCATAGAAAACAGCATAATCGAGTTGTCGAGGTTCAATTCCGGCTTCCTGCAGAACAAAATTAATAGCGTTGTAAGGGAAAGAATAATCGTGTTTTTTCCTTGAAAACCTCTCCTCCAATGCTGCAGCAACGAGTTTTCCGTCTTTTAATAGAGCCGCTGCTGAGTCATGGTAATAGCAGGATATTCCAAGGATATACATCAGAATTGCCTCCTGAGCCAGTTTTCGTCAATTTGAAAGTTTAGAGAACGCCATATTTTCCTCCCTCTTTTGTCAAGAGGGTCAGCCAGAAGTCCATAAATGTGAAGGGGAAGAAATATCGTGAAATAGATTACGGTAAGCAAAAGGGCAGAATTAAACTTGCCAAAGGCATGCATAACTTTTTTGAATGCTTCCCATAATCTTTTCAAATTCATACCTCTTATTTAAGGAGATTTCTTCTTTGAATTATATCATAAAGAACCTCTGCTGAGATTCTATGCACAATCCTGTTTGGGTGCCGGTCCATTCGGTCAGCGGTAAGCTGAAAATTCCTGTAGTTTTTTAAGTAAGGGAGTAGGTCCACAAATATAAATCCTTCAGCCTTGGCAATGCTTTCCACTCTCTTGTGAACTCTTGAAAAGGGGTACTTTTTAAACGGAAAGTCAGGGGACGGGAAGAGTATAACTATGACGGGAATGCCTTTTTCTTCTGTTATTTCCCTGAGTTTATTGAATGCTTCAACAGTTTCTCTCCAGCCTCTGTACTTTGGGGTGTGAATGGAATTAATGACTTTTATGTAGTTCTTCCTTACCCTGGGGTCCTGAATTACTTTCCAGAGAAAGCGAAAAATCGCAAAGTGGTCGAAAAGAAACTTGTTTATTCCTTGAGGTTTTCTGCAAGCCATTTTATGATAAAGTCTGAACAGGTCTCTGGGATCCATGGGGTCGTTTAGAAAGTAAGCTATTATTATAAGGTCTGGATTGTATTTCATTCCCAGTTCTTTAATTTCACTTATTTCCTTCATGGTGTCCCACCCGGGTTGTGCTAGAAGTATTACCTCTGAATTTTTGAGCTTCTTTTCGAGAAGCCTGGCAAACATTTCGTTATACCTTACACCCCAGCCTGCAGCTATGGAATCTCCAACCACAAGGATTCTTTTTACTCCTGTGGCCTTTTTAAAAGGATGTTCTCTGTCCCTAAATCCCAGAGAATTGGATTCTCTGGCAATTTCCAATCCATATTTGTTGTTAAGTCCCAGATAAAATTCCTTGTTTAAAGGAAATGTGAGCCTTATAAATATCTCTACCGCAATAAGCCCCAGAATTGTTCCAGCCATAATAAACACTAATTTTTTCATAACTTCCTAATTTTAATCCTTCAAAGAGCATTTATCAAACCTGGGGGTTTACTGATAAAATATAGGGGATGACAGAGCTTTCAACTTTACTACTATGGGTTGTTCTTTTGGTTTCTCTTGCAGGGCTTTATGTAGGGGGCAATGTTCTTGTTTCAGGGGGAGTTTCTCTTGCAAGGAGGGCAGGAATAAAAAAGGTTGTGGTCGGACTAACTGTGGTTGCTGTTGGAACCTCAATGCCTGAATTTTTTGTCAGCCTTTTTGGTGCTCTTAAAGGAAGTCCGGATATATCAGTTGGAAATGTAATAGGCTCTAATCTTGCCAATGTGGGGCTTGCTCTTTCTATAGCGGTTCTCATAAGAAAGGAGACCGGGCGATTTATAGATGTTAACTGGGATTTGAGTTTCCTTTCAGGTGCAACCTTTGTTTTTCTTATTATGTGCTTAGACTCTAAAATTTCCCGCCTGGACGGAATTATACTTTTTGGATTACTTATTTTATACATTCTTGCATCCGCAAGGAGGGAAGGGGTCGAAGTTGAGGAAAAAAAGTCAATAAGTATGCCCCTGCTTTTAATCATCGTGGGTATAGGACTACTTGGAATTTCAGCTCACTATACAGTTGCCTCTGGAATTGAGCTGGCTGCCAGAATGGGAGTTTCACAGCTTGCAATTGGAATGACTGCTATGGCTCTTGGGACATCTCTTCCAGAAATCTTCGTCTCAGCGGTTGCTGCTGTAAGGAAGGAGGCTGGAATAGGAATCGGGAATGTTATCGGGTCCAACATTTTTAATCTGCTTGGTGTAGCAGGTGGAGTATCCATTATAAAACCATTGTTTGTAAATGAGTCTCTGAAAAAAGTGTTTATTCCTGCTTCTCTCATAGTAACCCTTTTCCTTCTCACTCTGGCAGTCTTCGGAATAAGGTTTAAGAGAAGGCATGCGGTTATAATTCTTCTTATCTATTTTATTCTGGTTTACCACCTTTTTAATTGATATAATCCAGAAGGAGGAGCATGCGAATACTCATAACCGGTGGAAAAGGGCAGCTTTCCTGGGCGTTAAAAAAGGAGTTAGAACACCATACGCTTCTTGCCCCGTCGCGGGAAGAGCTAAACATTACTGATTTCAGGAAATTTGAACAGATGGTAAGTGAATTCAAGCCAGAGTTTCTTATAAATACAGCGGCTATGACTAATGTTGATGCGTGTGAAGACGAACCTTTAAAAGCTTTTGCTGTAAATGCCATTGCTCCTGGCAGAATTGCAGAGTTTTCAGAGAGATATTCATTTACATTGATTCATATCAGCACAGACTATGTTTTCGATGGCCGCAAGAAAGAACCTTATATTGAGGAGGACTGCGCTTTCCCCATTTCTGTTTATGGAAATTCAAAACTTGCAGGAGAAAACCTTGTAAACTCCAATTCATCGGAATCTTATGTTTTGAGGACTGCTGGTCTTTTCGGCCCTGGGGGAAGAAAGAATTTCGTTAGGTTTGTTGTTGAGAATTTAAAAGAAGGGAGGCCACTGAAAATAGTAAGTGACAGATACTCCTCTCCTACCTATACACTGGAGCTTGCGAGACAGATAAAAATTATAATAGAGAAAAAGCCTTTGCCTGGCGTATACCACGCAACAAGCGAAGGAGAATGTAGCTGGTATGATTTTGCAAAGAGAATTGCTGAAATTAAGGGTTTTAATTCTTACCTCATTTCACCTGTCAAAGCAGAGGAATTTAAACAGAAGGCTATGCGTCCTCTCTATTCCGTCCTTGAAAACAGAAAATTAAAAAACGCCGGGCTTAATGTGTTTTCACATTGTATGGAAGCCCTTGAAAGGTATTTACTGGAATATCCCGACCTTTGAACCCCTTTAGTATTTTTTCCTATCCCAACTACAAAGGAGTTAGTTATAAAAAAATCCTTGTTTTTTATTTTCTCTTTGGAGAGATAAGAGTTGTAGCTGGGGCAGAAATGGAAACGAGATTTTCATTTCCCTTACTTTAAGAAATAATAGGTAAGGTAAAAAAGTGAAAGAAGCAATATGCAAAATCAAACTTGCTTCCCGCTGAGGTTTCTCAGCTTACGGAGCTGAGAAGTTAGCCTCAAGTTCTTCGCAGGTAATACCTTTGTGCCTCAACCAGTTTTTAAAGTTTACGTAATCATTAATTATTCTTCCGTGGTCAAATACAAGGGGTGGTAACTCATTCAGAGCAAAGAGTTTCGCAGCTCTGGCATCGTCTCCTCCTTCAGGCTCTCCTTTCGCCCTCGCTATAAAAACGAGAGATGCAGTATGAAATCTTGGGTCTCTTTTCGGGTGAGAGTAAAGGTGCATCTGGCACAGAATTTTAATTTCCAATCCTGTCTCTTCCTTTGCTTCCCTTTTTGCTGCCTCTTCAAAACTTTCTCCATAGTCCACGAAGCCCCCTGGGAGAGCCCAGCCGTGTGGAGGATTTTTCCTTTCAACCAGAACGATTTTGTCCCCAACTTCTATTATTATGTCAACTGTAGGGTAAGGATTCCTGGGTTGCTTCATCCTTTTCTCTCCTTAATTTTTCTGCGTCAACTACCTCATCTCCTTCATCAAGTTTTACCAGCCTTACTCCCTGGGTAGCTCTTCCCATCTCTCTAAGTTCCCTACTTTTGATTTTAATTATTTTTCCATTTCTCGTTATCAGCACTATCAGGTCGGAATCAATTGGGAAGGATGATACAACTTCTCCTGTCCTTGATGATAATTTTACATTTTTTATACCTATGCCTCCTCTTGACTGAACTTTATACTGCCCAATGGGTGTTTTTTTGCCATAGCCCAAAGAGGTTACAACAAGAATGTTTTTATGTTCTGCCCGAATTGTGTCAGCGCTCACGACTTCGTCCCCTGGTTTCAGTTTAATAGCTTTTACACCGGTAGCAGTTCTTCCCATTATCCTGAGGTCATTGGCAGGAAAAGTTATTGACATTCCTTTTCTGGTTGCAACAAAGACGTTTTCTCCACTATCTGTAAAAACAGCAACGACCTCATCTCCTTCCCTGAGATTTATGGCTATTTTCCCGTTTCTTTTGACATTTACATATTCGGAGAGTTCCGAACGTTTTGCCATTCCATTTTTTGTAATTAGAATGAGATTGTCGCCCTTTACATCTTTTAAAGAGAGCATTTCTTTGACCTTCTCGTCCTTATCAAGGGAGAGGAGATGAGAAATATGTTTTCCGCTGCCCCTTTCCCCTGTGTCAGGGATTTCATAAGTCTTTATTCCATAAACTTTTCCTTTGTCTGTAAAGAAAAGAAGCAGTGAATGAGAATTCGCAACAATTACCTTTTCGAGAACATCTTCTTTCCTTATTGTTTCGTTTCTTCCCTTTCCCCCTCTTTTCTGAACCCTGAGATATGAAATGGGTTTTTTCTTAAGGTATCCTTTGCTGGTTAAAATGACGATATAGTCTCTTTTTGGTATTAATTCTTCATCTGCAACTTCTTCAACATAAGGTAAAATTTCGGTTCTCCTTTCGTCTCCGTATTTTTTCTTTATCTCTTTTAGTTCTGTTTTTATCACTCTATCAAGAGCTTTTCTCGATGCCAGAATTTCCCTCAGTTCTTTTACCTTTTCTATTAACTGCCTCTGTTCTTCTTCAAGTTTATCCCTTTCCAGTCCGGTGAGTTTTTGCAGCTGCATCTCAAGAATTGCCTGTGCCTGAATGCGGGTTAATTTAAACCTTTTCATAAGAGCAGCTCTTGCTATATCAACGTTTTTTGAACGTTTGATTATTGCCACTACTTCGTCAATGTTTGATATGGCTATCAGAAGTCCTTCCAGAATGTGAAGTCTTTCTTCTGCTTTTCTAAGCTCGTATCTGCTTCTTCTTATAACTACAGCTCTTCTGTGGGATATAAAATGATTGAGAATTTCTTTGAGGTTCATAATCCTGGGTTTGAGATTTACTATGGCGAGAAGAATCACACCATAGCTTATCTGGAGCTGAGTGTGTTTATACAGAAGATTCAGGATCCTTTCTGGGTTTTCATCCCTTTTTAATTCTATAACCACCCTTATTCCTTTTCTGTCCGATTCGTCTCTTATGTCTGTAATTCCCTCTATCCTCTTTTCCTGAACAAGCTGAGCAATTTTCGTAAGCAGTTTTGCCTTATTAACTTCATAGGGAAGCTCAGTAATCACTATTCTGGGTTTTCCACGTTCTTCCTCAATGTGTGCTCTCCCCCTTACTATTATAGAGCCTTTGCCAGTTTCATACGCCGATTTTATACCATCAAGCCCTGCTATTATACCGTAAGTTGGAAAATCAGGACCTTTTATAAATTCCATAAGTTCATGAATACTTGCCTGAGGGTTATCTATAAGGTGGATTATACCATCTATTACTTCGGACAGGTTGTGAGGAGGAATTCTTGTAGCCATTCCCACCGCGATTCCTGAGCTACCATTTATAAAAAGATTTGGTATTTTCGTGGGGAGAACCACGGGTTCCAGTACTGTTGTATCATAGTTGGGCACAAAATCAACGGTTTCTTTGTCTATGTCTGCAAGCATTTCCTCTGCAATGCGGCTCATTCTTACTTCTGTATAACGCATTGCAGCGGGGGCGTCTCCATCTATGGACCCGAAATTTCCCTGTCCGTCCACCAGCGGGTAACGCATAGCAAAGTCCTGAGCCATTCTGACAAGTGCATCATAAACAGCAGCATCTCCGTGGGGGTGGAATTTTCCAATAACCTCTCCAACTATTCTTGCAGATTTTTTGTATGGAGAGGAATGCCGGTTTCCAGCCTCCCACATTGCATAAAGAATTCTTCTGTGGACCGGTTTTAATCCGTCTCTTACGTCAGGTATCGCCCTACCTATGATTACGCTCATAGCGTAATCAAGGTAGCTATGTTTCATCTCATCTTCGATTTCGATGGGGATTATTTCTTCCATAGCTCTCCTTTAAAGGTCAAGATTTCTTACTTTTATAGCGTTTTCTACGATAAATTCCCTTCTTTTTTCAACAGATTCACCCATGAGTATGGAAAAGATTTCGTCTGCTTCTATTCCATCTTCAATTGTGACTTTCAGCAACCTTCTCCTTTCTGGGTCCATGGTTGTTTCCCATAGTTGCTGTGGATTCATTTCTCCGAGACCCTTAAATCTTTGAATATTGAGGCCTCTTTTTGCCTTATTAAGGATTTTTTCAAGGAGCTCAAGCTCATCATTAATTGTTTCTGGCCAGCCTTCTATCTCGAATGGGGGTTTGAAACCATCCAGTTCCTGGGCATAGCTCATGAAATCCGGAGATGAAATGAATTCCCAGTCTATCTTCAAAATAATATCATACCCATCTTTTTCATATCTTACCGTCAGAAAAGGGGTCTGATTTTCATCGTCGTAACCATGAGTAACAGAATAGCCTTTTTCTTTGAAAAGAGATGCAAGTTTCTTTACATTTTCCTCGTCCAGGTCAGTGGGTTCTCTAATTCCAGCTTCTATGATAAGGTCTAAAATTTCTCTTTTGTAACCCTTTCTTTCAAGATAATGTAGAACTTCCTTTTTAGTTATTAAAGCCTTCAATATTCGCTCCAGGTCTTTACCCATATACTCCTTTCCCATACTTTTTATAGTGAATTTGTCCCTGACTCTTTTTATTATGAATTTGTTGAACTCTCTGTCGTCCTTGAGGTAAAAGGATTTTTTCCCTTCTTTTATTCTGTAAAGAGGTGGCTGGGCAATATAAAGATATCCATGTTCTATGATGGGCTTCATGTATCTGAAGAAAAATGTTAAAAGAAGGGTTCTTATATGAGCTCCATCAACATCGGCATCGGTCATTATTATAATCTTATGATATCTGAGTTTTGATATATCAAAACTTTCCTCTATACCTGTTCCAAGGGCTGTGATAATTGCTTTTATCTCCTGAGATGAGAAGATTTTATGCATAGAAGATTTTTCTACATTGAGAATTTTTCCCTTTATAGGAAGGATAGCCTGAAATTTACGGTCTCTACCCTGTTTTGCTGAACCACCTGCTGAATCGCCTTCTACTATGAAAATTTCACTGAACTCTGGATTTCTTTCCTGGCAATCAGCGAGTTTCCCTGGAAGGGTAGTGGATTCCAGAATTCCCTTTCTTTTTACCATATCCCTGGCTTTTTTAGCGGCTTCTCTGGCTTTTGCTGAGGTAATTACTTTGTCTGATATTTTCTTTGCCGTTGGGGGATTCTCTTCAAGATGAAGGCTAAGGGCTTCATAAACGATGGAGTCAACAATTCCCTTTACTTCGTTATTCCCCAGCTTTGATTTTGTTTGGCCTTCAAACTGGGGTTCGGGGACCATAACTGAAATTACTCCTGTGAGTCCTTCTCTTACATCGTCACCTGTTATTTGAACCTTCGAGTTTTTGATTATGTTATTTATGGCTCTGGTGAGGGCTGATTTAAATCCTGTAAGATGGGTCCCACCTTCTATGGTATGAATATTATTGGCGAAGGAGAGTATATTTTCACCATAGGAGTCAGTGTATTGAAGGGCTACCTCAACTCTAACTCCTTCCCTTTCCCCTTTTATAAAAATAACATCATGAAGGACTTTTTTGTTTTTGTTTAATTGTTTTACAAATTCTTTTATTCCACCTTCATATTTGAATTCTTTTCTTTTGTCGTTCTTCTCATCTATGAACTCTATGGATAAACCGCTGTTGAGATAAGCAAGTTCTCTGAGTCTCCTTGATATCACATCAGGGCTGAATTCTACTGTGTCGAAAATCTCATCGTCGGGCCAGAATGTAATTCTGGTGCCCCTTTTGGTGGTTTTGCCCTTTTTCTTCAGTTCTGTAAGGGGTAAACCTCTGGAATATTCCTGATACCACAGGTATCCATCCCTTCTTATTTCCAGAATAAGCTTTTTGCTTAGAGCATTTACTACAGAGACTCCAACTCCATGAAGTCCTCCAGAAATAGTGTAGCTTTTTCTGTCAAATTTTCCCCCCGAATGTAGTGTGGTAAGAACAACCTCTGCAGCCGGTCTTCCTTCCTCAGGATGAATTCCTACCGGTATTCCCCTACCGTTATCTTCCACTGTTACCGAACCATCTACATGGAGAACGACCCTGATGTGGGTGCAATAACCTGCCAGTGCTTCGTCTATTGAGTTATCAACCAGCTCCCATATCAGGTGATGGAGCCCTTCGGAGGAGGTAGAGCCAATATACATTGCCGGACGCTTTCTTACCCCCTCCAGTCCCTTTAAAACTTTTATCGACTTTTCCGTGTACTCTTTATCCATCCATTTGATTATACCTTTAAATTCCCTCTAATGCAAGAAAAAATGCGGTTTTACGCCCTATTTAACCCCATTATCAGCGAGGGGAATTGAGTGAAAAATTCAAAAAATTGAATCAAGATTTTTTAAAGGGTGTAAAATTTTTCTATGAAACTTTCTGATTTTGATTTTCTTTTGCCTGAGGAATTGATAGCCCAGCAGCCTCCTCCTGAAAGAGGAGAATCCAGGATGATGATTCTTTATCGCAACGAGCAAAGAATAGAGCATAGTGATTTCAGGAAATTTCCAGAGTTCATTGAAAGGGACGATGTAATAGTTATAAATGTAACCAGGGTTATAAAAGCAAGACTTATAGGGAGAAGACCGACCGGGGGAAAAGTGGAGATTCTGCTTCTTAAAAGAATAGAGGAAAATCTATGGGAAGCCCTGGGAAAACCGGGCAGAAGATTAAGGAAAGGAACAAGGATCATTTTTGCCCCGGGCGAGGAAGCCACAATTGAAGATGAAAGTGAAATGGGGAAGAGGAAGGTAAGATTTCATTTCGAAATAGAAAAAGAGTTGGACAAAATAGGAAGAGTTCCCCTTCCACCTTACATAAGAAGAGAACCTTCACCTGAGGACGAAGAAAGGTATCAGACTATTTTTGCGAAGGAAGGACGTTCTGTAGCAGCTCCAACTGCAGGGCTGCATTTTTCTGAAGAAATCTTAAAGAAAGTTAAAGAAAAGGCCACTGTTGTGGAAATAATTCATAATGTGGGAGAGGCAACTTTCAGGCCATTGCAGTCTGAGAAAATAGAGGAAAACAAATTGCCTGAGGAAGAATATTATATTTCTCCTCAAACATCACAGGAGCTCAAAAGAGCTGTTGAGCAGGGTAGAAGGATAATCGCCATCGGAACCACGGTTGTAAGGGCGCTTGAATCTGCATTTTCTCACGATTTTTCGCCGGGTCATCACAAAACTGACCTTTTTATTTATCCAGGATATGAATTTAAAGTAGTTAAGGCGATGCTAACAAATTTCCATCTTCCTCGTTCTTCTCTTGTGCTTTTAGTTTCTGCCTTTACTGGCAGAGAATTTCTTTTGAAAGCTTATAAAGAGGCAATAGAGAAGAGATACAGATTCTATTCTTATGGTGATTGCATGCTGATTTTATAAAATCACCTTTTCCTTTGCATATTAACTTTCTTGTTTCATTATTAATTACGAGTTTGTTCTTTCAGCTTTTCTGGAATTAGCACAAATGAGTATGAATAAACCTGGGTTGGATAAAGCATATACTGGGGATGAGGAAGGGCGCCCCAGCTGTTGTCTCCACCAACTCCCATTTGTTTGTAATCTATATTCAATGTTGTAATTGGTCTTTTTTGAAGCTCACAGGCATGTCTGTTTCGTTTTATAACACCTTCGTCAAAATCGCTGTTCAAAAAGTGAAAGGCACTGAAGTTTATAAACGGCTGACCTTTAATTAATAGACCGTATCCGTCTCTGGATTTTAAAATAACCCAGCGGACATCAGTTCTGTTTCCATTTTCCTGTGGTCTTATATATGGGAAGTAAAGCTCATCCACTTTCATTTCATAAACCCCAACTCTTGCTCCCCATTTTCTGTCCCAGTAGCTTTCATGTGGACCTTTTCCATACCATTTAACAAGGTCAAATTCAGATGGTAGAAGCAAGGTCATCCCTATTTTTGGAATTTCTGGTAAATTCGGATATGCGGGTGACAGGGTCATAGTTACTTTTATTTCACCGTTTCCTTTTATTACATAGGATATCTGGAGAGGTGAATTTCCTGCCTGGATAGTTGAATTTTCGGTTATTGCTACCTTATCCTGTCCTATTTTCTTCATAAAGATTCTTTTTATTTCCCTGTTCTTTCCTGAATTTTTCCACACCTTGCATCTGAGCTGCATACCATTTCCAAAATCATTGTCTGTTGGGGCTCTCCAGAAATTGGGTTCTGGACCTGATTTTATAAACTCTTTTCCTTTGAACTTCAATGAAACAAAGATTGAATTCTTTCTATCAAAAGTGTAAACAAAATTCTTGCCCATTATTTTTATAAAATTTCCTTTCGTTGACACCCTCAATGGAGGAAATTGTCTCGGATTTTCAGCGACAGATTTTATTTTAAGAGGCAGTTTGAACTGTTCCCACGCAACTTCGAAATCCTTGGGTATAAGTTCTGTGGATTTTTTAGTTCTTATACTGAGGTCAAGATAGTATTCTCTTCCGGGTTCAGGCGAAAACTCAGGTGCAGAAAGTCCGATTATTTTTTCCTCATGAGGGGGTACTGACGGAAGCTCAGTTCGTCTTTTTAATATAGGGATACCATCTTTAAGGATTTTCCAGGACAAATAGAAATTGTTGAGGTCTGTAAAGTCGTATCTATTTATTAATTTTATTTCCCATTTTTTGAGGTCCGTGGGTTCAAAATTAACATATTGATATACCTTTTTTACCTCCCATAGGGCAGGATGGGGTGTTCTATCCGGTAGAACTAAACCATTTATACAAAAGTTAACATCGCTGGGAAATCCTTCTGGCCCATAATCTCCTCCATAAGCCCAGCATTCTTTACCATTTATCCTCTTTAGAAAGCCCTGGTCAACCCAATCCCATATAAATCCTCCCTGAAGTAGAGGATAACTGTAAATGACATCCCAATAGTCCTTCAGATTTCCATTGCTGTTGCCCATTGCATGGGAATATTCACACATAATAAGGGGTCTTTTTCTGGGCTTTTCTGCATATTTTATAAGATGTTCTATTGGGGCGTACATGGGGTCGTATATATCAGTATGTGGACCAAGGAGAGCCCTCTCATACATGATAGGCCTTGAAGGGTCACGTTTTTTTATCCAGTTGTAGGTAGCCTCAAAATTAACCCCATCTCCTGCTTCGTTTCCAAGGGACCAGATTATTACTGATGGATGATTTTTATCTCTTTCCACCATTCTCATTGTTCTATCAAGATGAGCTTTTTTCCAGAGGGGGTTATTCCCAAGAGTTCGCTCTGGTCTGTATCCCATTCCGTGAGATTCAATGTTAGCTTCATCTACAAGGTATATTCCGTATTTGTCGCAGAGGTCATACCACCTTGGGTCATTGGGGTAGTGGCTTGTTCTTACAGCGTTTATATTGAACTTTTTCATGAGTTCAATATCCTTTTTCATTGATTCGACGGATATGACATGACCTTTTAAAGGGTCATGTTCATGACGATTGACCCCTTTTATGTAGATTGGCACTCCATTGAGAAGAAGTTGTCCGTTTTTTATTTCTACCTTTCTGAATCCTATGCTGGAGGAAAGGACCTCCAGAATTTTATGACCATTTTTAAGTATAAGTAACAGTTTGTAAAGGTGCGGGCTTTCTGCGGTCCATTTCTTTGGGTTTTCTATAAACCATCTGGTTTTGAGCACCCGGAGTTCCTTTCCATTAAGAGATATTGGAGTAGAGTATTTTGCCACTTTTTCCCCTTTTGTATTCATAAGAAGTGCCTCAACAGTGAATTTTCTGCTTTTCTTGTCAAGAAAATTTCGCACGGTTATTTCAAGGTTGATTATTCCGTTCCTGTAGTTTTTGTCAAGGTCAACCCTGGCAAAATAATCCCATATATGAACTGAGGGTACCGCATAAAGAAAAACGTCCCTTTCTATTCCGCTGAGGCGCCAGAAATCCTGGTCTTCAAGATAGCTTCCATCACTCCATCGGTAAACTTCAACGGAGATGGAATTTTTGCCCGGCTTGAGATATTTCGTTATGTTGAATTCAGCAGGAGTTTTGCTTCCCTGACTGTATCCAGCTTTATTTCCGTTTATCCATACGTAAAATGCAGAGCGAACTCCCCCGAAATGAAGGATAATTTGACGTCCTGCCCATTTTTTCGGAATAATAAAAAATCTTTTATATGAGCCAACAGGATTGTAATTGCCTGGTATTTGCGGTGGCGTTGGTTTAAGGCTGGGACTTATAAAAGGATATTGTGAATCAACGTATATTGGAATGCCATATCCAAGCATTTGCCAGTCTGAAGGGACGGGAATACTGTCCCACCTACTCATGTCAAAGTCATCTTTGAAAAAATTTATTGGCCTATCAGAGGGTTTCTTTACCCAGTAAAATTTCCAGACTCCATTGAGTGATTCGAAATAGGGTGATTGGTCCCAGACATTGGACAGTGCCTGGGTTACAGTGGCATATGGGATGTAGAAACTATGAGGGGTTTCTCTATTTATGGCAACAACGAGAGGATTTTCCCAGTCATTGTTTGAGATTTTGCCGAAGCTCAATATTGCCAGAATAAGAAAAATTAGAATTAGAACAAATTTTTTAATCATTTTCCCTCCTAACTAAATTTTAATTTTTCCTTTTATTCTTATATCCCTGGATGAACTTCCCACAAGGATTTCGTATTCCCCCCTTTCTATTATCCATCTGTGATTTTTGCTGCTGTAATAAGCCAGAGATTTCTTTTCAAGGTCAATAGAGAGAATTTTTTCCTCTCCTGGTTTAATGTATATTTTTTTAAAAGCTTTGAGTTCCTTTACAGGCTTTTTTTCTTCAGATAAAGGCGGTTTCACGTAGATTTGTATCACTTCTGCTCCAGCGAGGTTCCCTGTATTTTTAATTTTTAACCGCACTCTGTAATTCCCATCCGGAAGTTTTATTATTTTAAGTTCACTGTATTTAAAATCAGTATATGAAAGCCCATAGCCAAACGGGAATAAAGGTTCAATGCCCTTTCTGTCAAGATAGCGATATCCCACGAAAATCCCTTCCCTGTAGTGGGCATTAAGACTTTTGTCCATGTATCCTTCATAACCCGGACAATCCTTCGCTGATTTTATCCACGAGAAAGGCAATTTTCCCGAAGGGTTGTGCTTTCCAAGAAGGACGTTCAGAATGGCATTTCCCTCTTCCTGACCTGGATACCATGCTTCAAGTATAGCAGGAGCTTTATTTGCCCAGGACGTTATGTTAACAGGTGAACCATTAATGAGAACAATCACTGTTTTTTTGTTGACCTTCAGTATTTTATTTATAAGTTCATTCTGGTTTGGGATTTCCATTGAGGGTCTGTCCCTGCTTTCTGTTTCAAAATGGGGAGATAAACCTGCAAAGATCAATACAATATCGGCTCTTTTAGCAATTGAGACTGCTTCATTTATTAAATTTTTCCCGGGTATATCCCAGCCGAATTTGAATTCAGACACCGAAGGTGAAGAAGAGTATTCTATTTGTATTTTATAACTTTTCTCCTTTTTAAAATTAAAAATGAAATTTCTTGGGCTTACCTGCCTTCTATTATCACTGTTTCTCCAGTCGTCGTAGACTTTTTGGTTATTAATATAAACTCTTAAATTCCCATCACACAGGAATTTTAATCTATATTTTCCAGACACAGGTGGGATTATTGTGCCATTCCATCTTATCGAGAATGTGCTGGAATCATTTCCCTTTTCTAATTCTGGTTCTGGCATGTCATAGGACCAGTTGAAGTAAAGTTCTTCGTCCATTCTTTTAAACACAGGGTTTCCCCGGAAATTACTATTATTAAAATATTCGCCTTGAAGCCCATTTTTTCCCATATATGTTAAAAACCTGCTTTCCACAGGTAAAATATCCCCCTTTATTTCAGCTCCTGGGGCATAATAAATCTTTATTCCCTTTTTCTCCAGTTTTTCTATAGCTGCAAGGGGAGAGATTGCATAGAATGGTTTTACCATGGCACTCCCTCCGCCTCCTGTTCTGGGATGTCTGGCGTTTGGCCCTATAACTGCAATTGAATCTATATTCTCCAGTTTGAGAGGTAAAATTCCGTTGTTTTTCAACAGAACCATACTTTCTTCTGCAATTTTTCGGGAAAGAATTGCATGTGCCTTAAAGAGCTTTTTGGTGTTTTTTAACCTCTCTCTTTTTTCCTCTTTTTCTTTTTCCTCGTCAATTCCCATGGGAAAGAAACCCGTCTGAAACATTGCATAAAGTATTCTTTTTACCTTTTCGTTTATTATTGCCTCACTTATTTTCCCTTCCTTTACAGCCTTAAAAAGTTTTTCTCCGAAATATCTCCCATATGGCATTTCAAGGTCAAGTCCGGAGAGGGCTGCCTTTACAGTGCTGTGGGTTGCGCCCCAGTCTGAGACTACAAATCCTTTAAATCCCCAGCTGGTTTTGAGAATATCTATTAACAGATGCCTGTTTTCAGAGCAATACTCTCCGTTTACTTTGTTATAGGCTGCCATGACGCAGAGAACTCCTGAATTTTTTACTGCAGCCTTAAATGCAGGTAAATAAATCTCATTAAGGGCTCGTTCATCTACAATTACATTTAACCTGCCTCTGTTCCACTCCTGATTGTTAGCTACATAGTGTTTTACGCATGCTATAACTTTTTCTCCCTGAACTCCCCTTATAAAGGCGGCTGCTATTTTTCCCGCAAGATAAGGGTCTTCTCCATAACTTTCAAAATTCCTTCCCCCGGTTGGAATTCTGTGAATATTTACACATGGAGCAAGTAAAACATTTCTCCCCTTAGCTTTTAACTCTTCTGCCATTGCTTTTCCAGTTTTTTCAACAATTTTTGAATCCCAGGTTGCAGCAAGAGCTATTGGCGCCGGGAATGCCGTGGCTTTTCCCCATCTGATTCCTGCAGGTCCGTCACTCATTTTTAAAGCAGGTATTGAGAGTCTTTGATTGCCAGGAACATTAAATCCCTCTCCGTGAAGCAGTGCTATCTTTTCTTTAAGGCTCATTCTTTTTATAAGGTCACCAATTCTTCTTTCAATTGTGTAGGATGGGTCCATATAGATGGGTTTTTTATCAGAAGAAAAAGTTACTCCTGCCAACCAAAGAAGGCTAAAAAATAAAATAAAATATTTTTTCATTTTCTTTTTCTCCTTTTGTTTAGTTCTTCAAGGGTTCCCATGCCTATTCTTGTAAAAAGATAGTTATAGCTAACTTCTGCAAGGTTTATACCCTGCCCTGTGGCAGAAACTACGTCTTTGAAATAGAGCTGTAGAGTTTCAAAAGAAAATGTTTCAAGTTCGGCTTTTAAATATGCGGAGAATTTTTCTGTATTAAAAGAAAAGACAAACGGATATTTTTCTCTGAGTTCTTTTACCCATCTAACTTCAATTTCAACTATTTTTTTTATCAAAGAACTCTCAGGAAGAGGCGGAATTAAATTGTCCATACGTGCGTATTTTTCCTCGAGCAAATTCCGTCCATTCTGGCAGGCATCTTTAAGGTCTTTGAGGTATGACAAAAGGGTTTTCTCTGAAAAGGGATAAAACCTTGCTTCTCTTGTTATTTTAAAAGTATTGGGGCGGTCCTTGCATTCCTTGTTGGAAGCTCTCACTTTTTCAAACATCTGGTATTCTAATTCTATTATTCTTTTTAGTATCTCATTTTTGTTCATTTGAGGACTTCCTCTTTCTTTCTGAAGAAGCAAGATAAATCTGGGAAACTATCATTCCTGAAAGCATTAGGACACATCCCAGCCCTTCCTTTAAGTTCAAAGTTTCCTGAAGGATAAGCCATCCTCCAAGTACGGCGAAAACAGCCTCCAGGCTGAGGATAATTGCTGCATGGGAAGGATGAGCTTCTCTCTGGGCTATTACCTGGACAGTATAAGCTATGCCGGCAGAGAAAACGCCAGCATAAATCAGTGGGAGCCATGCCTTAACAATGTTTGAGAGCAGGATTTTTTCTGATATAGATGCTACTGACAAACTTAAAATTGAAACCGTGGAAAATTGAAGGAATGCAAGTTTTATGGGGCTTACTTTTGGAGCGAAATGACCGATCAGATGGACATGAATTGCCCAGAAGAAGGCACCTATGAAGACAAGAAAGTCTCCCCTGTCCATTGTGAAATTGGATTTTATGCTGAGAAAATACATACCAATAATTGCAAGTATGGCTCCCAGCCATACACCGATTCCGGTTCTTTTTCCCAGAAAAATTCCTATAATTGGAACAATAATTACGTAAAGCCCTGTTATAAATCCTGCTTTTCCTGCAGTGGTATAGAGAAGTCCGATTTGTTGAAAAGAAACCCCGGCAAAGATAGCAAGGCCAGCAAGAATACCAGGGGAAAATATTCTTTTTTCATAAAGCCTGCACGAATTTTTGTCTATCCTGACAAAAGGTATAAGTGTCACAGCTCCCAAGGCAAACCTTATCCCATTAAAGGTAAAAGGTCCTATATACCACATACCTGCTCTCTGAGCAACAAATGCAAAACCCCATATTGCAGCTGCAAGGAGAAGTAAAGCGTCAGATCTGAGAGTTCTTGTTCTTTCTTCCATTCTACAGGGTTATTGTAAATCCAGTGGAAGTTCTCAGGGCTTTTTCATAAGCAATTTTTGCGGTTACGAGATCCTGAACTGCATTTCCCACGGATTTAAAAAATGTTATTTCTTCCCGGTTTTCTCTTGCCGGTTTTTCCCTTGCTATTATTTCTCCTATTTCAGCGAATATATGGGATTCGTCAAAAAGGCCCTTTTTAATGGGAATTAAAATATCTCCTGCCTCTTCAAGGCATGATTCTCTGTGGTCAACGACAAGTTTTGCCTTGCTCACAATTTCTTCGGGAATTTCTCTGCCGCTGGGTTTATAGGAACCAACAGCATTTATGTGGGTACCTGGTCTTATGAATTCAGGGGAAAACACGGGTTCTTTTGATGTGGTAGCTGTGCTTAAAATGTCAACTTCTTGAAGCACAGAATATGAATCGGCAACATAAACGGGGATTGATAGTTTTTTCCCCATTTCTTCAGCAAAGTTTTTGGCTTTTTCTTTAGAAATGTCAAATACATATGCTTTTTTTATGTCTCTAACATTGCATAGAGCTTCAAGCTGCGTTCTGCCCTGAACCCCTGCTCCAAAGACTGCTGCAACAGATGAATCTTCCCTTGCAAGGTATTTGGTGGCTACCCCTGAAGCTGCTCCTGTCCTTATAGCTGTGAGGGAACCCCCATCCATTACCGCCAGAGGCTTTCCCGTTTCTCCATCTGCCAGAATTACCAGTGAATAAGCAAGAGGGAGTCCTTTCTCAGGATTTTGGTTGTAAAGATTTATCAACTTAAGGCTTATCTGGTTCTCTTCAGGAAGATAAGCTGGCATAATGAGTGAGGTTGCGTCCTTTTCCTGAATATTGATAGTGGTTCGCATGGGAACAACAGCCTTGCCATATGATAACTGCAGAAAGGCACTTTCAACAGCATCAATGGCCTCTTTCATAGATACCAAATTTCTTATGTCTTCAGCAGAAAGGAAAATAATTTTTTCTTTTCTCATCTCAGGAAAAATCCATATTTTAAAGGGTCTTCAGGGTAGAGTATAAATTCGTGTTTTCCGGTTATATAAGCACTACCTTCGACCTCTGGTATGATAGCATCGTAAGGTCCAAATTTTACCCTGTCAACCACTCTCCCGGCAAATTTTGTGCCGATGATGCTTTCTATTATGATCTGTTCGCCTATCTTTATTTCACCTCTTACATAATGCAGAGCAAGTCTTGCACTTACGCCGGTTCCTGTAGGGCTTCTGTCAACTTCTCCATCCGCAAAAATGCACACATTTCTACTGTGAGAGGTTTTTTCCTGTGGTGGGCAAATAAAGATTGTCCCATAGAGAAAACTGAGGTCCGAATCGAAAGGGTGAACAATAGCTTTTTTCTCCATAACTGCTCTTTTAATCGCCATGCCTCTTTCTATAAGTTGACGATAGAATTCAGGACCACATTTTACCCCAGCATCTTGCGCTTTAACAAAAGCATAGAAGGCACCACCAAAGGCTATATCGTATTTTATCTTTCCTATCCCTGGCACATCTACTTCTTCATCCAGGGCGAGAACAAATGCGGGAACATTGTGAAAATAGACACTTTTTACCCGTTTATCCTTTATTCGGGCATGTGAAATCACAGTTCCAGCAGGTGTATCGATTTTGAGAATGGTTTCAGGTTCTTTTATCGGAAACATCCCTGTTTCCAGAACTGCTGTAGTCAGAGCTATTATACCGTGACCGCACATAGTACTGTATCCTTCGTTGTGAAGAAATAAGACGCCCAGGTCAGAATCAGGAGAGGCTGGGTCAGTTATGATGGCCCCGTACATGTCCGCATGTCCTCTTGGTTCCCACATAAGTGCCTTTCTTAAATGGTCAATGTTTTCCTTAACCCATTTTCTCTTCTCCAGAATTGTAGTTCCAGGAATTTTTGGAAGTCCTTCGATTATCACCCTTAGAGGTTCTCCGGCAGCGTGGGCATCCACTGTTCTAATTACCTTCCAGGAGGGAGGAGGGCTCCATTTAAGAGGCATTTTTTACACCTATTTAGACCTTACAGCTTCCACATCATCTATTTCCTTTGGAACATATTTTCCCAGAACACGGTGGCCATCTTCTGTTACAAGAACATCATCTTCTATTCTAATTCCACCGAAATTTTTGTATTCTTCAACTTTATTGTAATTTATAAATGGTTCATGCTTTTTCTGAGCTTTCCACTGGTCGATTAAAGCGGGAATGAAATAAATTCCCGGTTCCACTGTTAACACATATCCTGGCTTTAACTCTTTGGCAAGTCGCAGATATGCAAGGCCAAATTGGTCGCTTCTTTTTACAGTGTGATTATAACCAACATAGTCTTCCCCCAGACCCTCCATATCATGAACATCAAGTCCCATCATGTGTCCAAGTCCGTGTGGGAAAAAGAGCGCATGAGCCCCATTTGCCACTGCTTCTTCTACATCGCCCTTCATAAGCCCAAGCTCCTTGAGACCCTGAGCTATTGTTTTTGCAGCAAGAAGGTGAATTTCCTTATACATGATCCCTGGTTTGATGGCATCTATTGCGGTAAGCTGGGTTTTAAGAACGATGCTATAGATTTCTTTTTGTTTCTGTGAGAATTTTTTACCTACAGGGAAGGTCCTCGTCATATCACCTGCATAATGGAGTGGAGATTCAGCACCAGCATCAACCAGTAGAAGTTGTCCTTCTTTTAGTTCATTTTCCTGGGAAGTGTTGTGAAGTATTTCTCCGTGAATGGTACATATTATAGGGAAAGAAAGGTAAGAACCTTTTTGTATAACAAAGCCTTCCATGGCTCCAGCTATTTCCCTTTCGTACATTCCTGGTTTTGCGGTTTCCATAGCAAGTAGGTGCATTTCATTAGTGATTTCCATCGCTTTTTCAATTTCCTCAATTTCCTCAGGTTGTTTCACAGAGCGCATCTCTACTACTGCTTTTATGAGCTCTACAGAGGCTTTTTTACCAGCTTCTTCGGGTTTTATTCCAAGAAGATTGAAAAGTTTTACAAGGTGTTCACCTCTATAGGGTGGCAGATAGTGAATTTTTCTCCCCTTTTCCAGAGCATTTTTAAGGAATTCTTCGAGTTTATTGGGAGGGGAGATTTCCTTTACTCCAATTTTTTCAGCTTTTTCCTTGAGAGGGGGTAAATACCCCATCCAGATTATTTCCTCGATTCCCACATCAGTTCCGAAAAGGATTTCCTTTCCTTCGTCGAAATCAATGATTGCAGCTAAACCGGGTTCGTCCAGCCCGAAATAGTAAAGAAATGAACTGTCCTGCCTGAAATGAGGATAAGTGTTAGCTGGATAATTCATGGGGACAGTATCGTTTCCCAGGAAAAGCCCGACACCGGTTTTTACGAGTTCTCTTAATTTTTCTCTTCTTTTTACGTAAATTTCTGTTTTGAACATTTATTGCCTCCTTAAATTAAATGCTGGTATTAGAAACTTTCATGCTCGGTTCTGGCTATTATCTCATCCTGAAGGTCCTTTCCAAGGTTGACAAAGTAATCGCTGTATCCGGCCACCCTGACAATAAGGTCTCTGTATTTTTCAGGGTTCTTTTGAGCGTCCCGGAGAGTTTCTGCACTGATAACATTGAACTGAACATGATGTCCATCATACCTGAAATAGGTTCTCACCAACTGAGCAAGTTTGTCAATCCCCTCTTCATCTTTTAAAAGGCTTGGAGTAAATTTTTGGTTTAGAAGAGTTCCACCTGTCCTTATATGGTCGAATTTTGACACGGATTTTACTACCGCTGTAGGTCCGTGTCTGTCAGCTCCCTGACTTGGTGATACTCCATCGGACAGTGGTTCCCCTGCTTTTCTGCCGTTTGCTGTTGCTCCGGTCACTTTCCCGAAGTATATGTGAACTGTTGTAGGTAAAAGATTGACTCTGTATTTTCCTCCCTTTGTGTTGGGTCTTCCGTCGAGGATTTCGAAGTAGGCTTCAAAGACTTGCTTGGCTATCTCGTCAGCATAGTCATCGTCATTCCCATATTTTGGTGCCTCATTCATGAGCATCTGCCTTAATTTTTCCTCCCCTTCAAAATTATTTTTCAGAGCGTTCAGCAATCTTTCCATTGATATTTTCTTTTTGTCATAAACCCAATATTTTATTGCAGCAAGGGAATCCGTTATTGTTCCTATTCCAACGCCCTGAATGTATGTGGAATTATAACGAGGTCCTCCATCGTGGTAATCCTTTCCCTTTTCTATACAGTCGTCTATGAGAAGTGACATGAAAGGTGATGGCATATATTCTGCATACAATCTTTCTATTACATTGTTTCCTTTTATCTTGAGGTCCACAAAATATTTCAACTGCTTTTTGTAGGCTTCAAACAGCTCATCATAAGTTTTAAAGGTTCTTGGGTCTCCGGTTTCTATTCCTACTTTTTTCCCGGTTCTCGGGTCAATTCCATTGTTGAGCGTAATTTCAAGGATTTTTGGCCAATTCATATACCCCGTAAGTGTAGTGCTTTCTTTTCCAAAAGCACTTATTGTTACACAACCGCTGGGTCCTCCAAGTCGAGCATCTTCTATAGTTTTTCCCTGCCTGAGAAATTCCATTATTATGGCATCTGTATTGAAAAATGATGGCTGTCCAAATCCCTTTTTTACTACCTTTATGGCTCTTTTAAGAAAAGCATCGGGATTCTTTTTGCTGAGCTGAACGCAGGTACTTGGCATCATTAATTCCATTTCTTCAAGAACGTCCAGAATGAGGTAAGAGAGCTCATTTACAGCATCGGACCCATCCTTTGTTAGTCCGCCTACATTTATAAGGGAAAAGTCCTGATATGTCCCACTCTGTTCTTCTGTAATCCCTACCTTCGGAGGAGCTGGGTGGTTATTGAATTTTATCCAGAAACATTCCAGAAGTTCTTTTGCAAACTCCCTTGTGATTTTTCCTTCTTCAAGGTCCTTCTTATAAAAAGGATATAGATTAAGATCTAAACGTCCTGGATTAAATGAATCCCAAAGATTGAGCTCGGTTATTACTCCAAGATGAATAAACCAGTACATCTGAAGAGCTTCCCAAAAGTCCCTTGGAGCATATGCTGGGACGCGGTCACAAACTTCTGCGATTTTCTCCAGTTCTTTTTTTCTCTTTGGGTCGCTTTCTTTTTCAGCCATCTCTCTTGCAAGCTTTGAGTAACGCTTACCGAGAATTATTATAGCGTCCGCAGCTATTTTCATGGCTTTTAGCTCCTGTTCCTTTTTGTACGCTTCGGGGTCATTGAGGTAGTCAAGTTCCGCGAGTTTGCGGTCTATTTTTGCTTTGAAGTCCTCCATCCCCATCCGGTAAATTTTGTCGTCCATAATGGCGTGTCCCGGAGCGCGCTGTTCCATAAATTCTGTGAATACTCCTGCTCCAAACGCATCGTGCCATTCTTTTGACATCGCACTAAATACCTTTTCCCTCATGGTTTTTCCTTTCCAGAATGGTATGATTTTTTCCCTATAGACTTCTTTTACCTCTTCGCTCACTGCAAAACGTGTTTTATCCCTCGTGCTCATAATTTCAAAGTCTTCGAGACTGTGGGTGGTGAGTTCTGGATAAGTTGGAGTAGCTTTGGGGGCAGGACCTCTTTCCCCCACTATGAGTTCCCCTTCGTCTATGGAGATTTTCTTGTGTTCCATAATGTATTTCAGAGCAAGAGCTCTTGCTATAGGTGTAGACACCCTTTCAGGAATTCCTGATTTGTAGAATTCTGTTACAAGCTCAGCTCTTTCACTTGATACATATGGTTCAGTTCTTACGCTTTTTTCTCTTAATTTTTTCACTCTTTCGGTCATTTTTAACCTCCTATTTTGACATTTATCCCGAATTTTTCCAGTTTATGCTTAATTTCCTCCATTTTTTCGTTATCCGGTTTTTTTGCTATATAAGGTTTCCATTTCATATTTAATTTTTTGAATTTGTTAAGCCAAGAATTGTGGTATGGCAGCAAACTCACCATGGGAGGAAAAGGAAGGGATGCAAGGAATTCGCCTGTTTTATTGATGTTTTTACTGGAATCGTTTACGCCAGGAATTACAGGAATCCTTATGTTTATGTTCTTTTCCATTCGGGATAATTCCTTAAGATTCTCAAGAATTGGCTCGTTCGAAACACCAGTGTAATATTTGTGCATTTTGCTATCCATAAGTTTCAGGTCGTAAAGGAAAAGGTCGACATATTCCGTCACTTCTATAAGCTTTTTGCGGTTTACATATCCCGTTGTATCAACAGCTGTGTGTATATATCTTTCCTTACACCGTTTGAGCAGTTCTTTTAAAAATTCAGGTTGCATTAGAGGCTCCCCACCTGAAAAGGTTACACCTCCTCCTGACTGGTCATAAAAAATAAGGTCCTTTTCTATTTCTGTCATGACTTCCTCAACACTCATTTCTTTTCCGACCACTTCGATGGCCTGCGGATGACATACTTTGAGACATTCTCCACAAAGGGTGCATTTTTCGATATTTATTTCTGGGAATCCTTTGTTTGAAAGAGTTATTGCTTTTTCAGGACACACAATTTCACAGTCTCCACATTTTATACATCTGTCCTCCCAGAAAATGATTTCCTTTTCCATTTTTATTCCCTCTGGATTGTGACACCATGGACAATGGAGGGGACATCCCTTAAAGAAAATAGTAGTTCTTATACCTGGACCATCGTGGATGGCATATCTCTTTATGTCGAAGATCATTCCCTTAAGCAAAGATTTCCTCCTCATATCTATCTCCAAGAGCTTCTTTCAGTCTTTTCTGATATTCTTCCAGAGGGTAGTATTTGATAATGTAGTTTTTCTGAACTTCAAAGGACCAATGGACATCCCTTATGAAATCTGCTGCAAGTTTTGGATTCTTTTCCTTAAGAAATTCCAGAAATTTTTCATGCTCTTTGATGGAAGCCTCTTCCCATTCTTTTAGATAACCCTTCTGGCGAGGGAAGTCATATAATCTCTTTTTCAAAACATTTACTGTTTTCAAAAGGTGAGTATTTTCGCATAGATTCAGATATGTATTGTGAAATTCAAGATTTTTCTCGTAATATGTGTCAAAATCGTCTTTATCTATTGCCTTTTTCATTTCTCTGTTAAGTTTTTCCATCTTTTTAATGTGAGATTCCTTTATTTTGTGAGAGGAATTCAATACTGCCGACGCCTCTAAAGCTCCGATTATCTGATAAAAGTCCTTTATGTCATTCAATGTAAGAACGTTCACAATCACACCTCGTCTTGGCAGGATTCTCACAAAACCTTCAAGTTCAAGCTGTATTAGAGCTTCTCTCAAGGGAGTTTTGCTTATTCTAAGGTCTCTGGATATCTTTTCAAGATTTATGAAAGAGCCTGGAAGAAGTTGTCCCGTGCTGAGTTGTTCTCTCAGAAATTCATATACCTGTTCTTTAAGAGATTTGTAATTAAGAGGTCCATTTCCCATTTTTTCCTCCTGATATCTAATATATCACATATCAATCAAAAGTCAAGTTTTTAATGGGATTTTAAGATATCTTTAATTCGTCCTACTTTTTCATCGATGTTTCCATTGGAAAAAAGAACAATTACGTTATTGTCTTCAGGCAATTCATTTAAAATTTCATAAATCTCTTCCCATGACTCAGGATGTACACAGTTTTTCCCCATTTTTTTCAGGGCTTCACAAACATTTTTTCTGTTAAGGGGAATACCCTTTTTTAGTGCGCCTTTAGGTGGAGGAGCGAGGATGATAAAGTCAGCCGATGAGAGCGCTTCAGGAAGGTCTTTCTCAAAGACATTACTCCTCATGCTCCAGCTTGCTGGTTCAAGAATTGAGATTATCTTCCAGTCCTGGAAACGAGATCTCAGATCCTTAAGGTTTAATCTCAATGAAGTGGGATGATGGGCAAAGTCAGTGAAGAAATAAAAATTTTTTCCCTTCAGGATTAATTCCATTCTTCTTTTAATACCCTTGAAGCTGTTAATTGTCTTTTTAATAATTTTAGGTCCGAATCCAAGATGGTAAAGTAGATAGGCCACTGGCAGAGAATTAATTGCTATTGTAGAACTTGCCACCTCGCTTCTTAAATTTTTTATATAATCATCTTTAATTTTAAGGTTAAAACTTAAAAAGTTTTCTGTGTTTTTTAGAGTTTCATAATGAAGCTCAGCAGTTGGATAAAGAACAACCTCAGCTCTTGCTTTTTCCAATATTTCTCTGTTTACCGGGTTGTTGTAAGAGATAATTAAACCACTGGATGGCACTAAAGACACCAGAAGGGAGAAGCTTTTTTTTATATCTTCAAGGTTTTCATATATATCATAATGGTCCATTTCCACAGGTCCCAGAATGAGATAATTAGGAAAATAGTGAGAGAATTTCGGTCCCTTATCAAAAAAGGAAGTTTCATATTCGTCTCCCTCCACAATAAACCATTTTTTCCCGGCTCTTCCGCTTCTTCCAAAGTTTAATGGCATACCACCGATTAAAAAGCCCGGGTTTAATCCAGCCACTTCCATTGACCAGGCAAGAAGAGAAGATGTTGTGGTTTTACCATGTGTGCCTGCTACAACAATTCTTTTTTTATTCTTCATTGCGAAGTGATAAAGGGCTTCTGGCAATGAGTAAATTTCAAGCCCAAGCTCAATAGCTCTTTCCACTTCAGGATTGGAAGAGGAAACAAGATTTCCTGCTATAACTCCGTCAAGAGGGTGGTTTTTGTCTATATTTTCACGAGAAAATCCTTCAGAAAGCTTTACTGGTAGTGATTTAACAAAATCTCCCATAGGGGGATAAAAGTTTCTGTCGGATCCACTTATTTTAAAACCTTTTTCAAGGAGAATAGCAGCCAAAGAAGCGGTAGCTGTCCCTGAAATAGCTATAATGTGAAGTTTCATACTCTTATTATACAATCGGCACTATTATCATTTTTATGGAAGATGCAGATTTGGAAAGTTCCCAAAACGAGAAGCTTTTTAAAGTCTTTAACTGGAGAGATATTGTCTCATTTTTACAGGGGGAATTTACAAAAAAAACAACTGTGGGAAATTGGTGTTTTATTTTACCTAAAGGTTATGGTAATTTTACGCTCAATGGTAAATATAAATTCCCTGCTTTCGAAAAAATGATTTTTTCCCTCGGCAAATAGACGGTTGCTTAAGTTCCAGGTTCCATAAACATAACCAGCAATAATATAAGATTTCTTTTCAGGGAAAGACCATTCAGATTTATCGCTGTGAAGGAAAACCGCTATTTGTTATGTGCGAGGCGGTTTCACAAAGAGAGTCAAGATGTCTCTTTATCTCCCTTTCATTCGATGAAACATAGGGAAGCATTAAATAAAGTTCATCTTTATTGGTAATTATCAGAGGAAAATCTTCCGAAATCAGCCTTTTTTCTTGAATCTCTGATGGTAGTTTTATTTTTATCCCGGTAAAATTTCGAATCTCGAGAGCAGCCAGGACTCCTTCTCCTGTGAGAGATGCCATAAGAATTCCTATTCCTCCAAAGGCATTTAAATCGCTGTAAACGCCTATTTCAACCTCAAAGCCCTTATAATTTCCAGTAACTGTCCCGTATTTAAAGAAATTTTTATTAAAGGAGAGTCCTGTTTGCTGTGCAAGATATGCCATAGCACGGTCAATTCTTCTTTTCCTTACTCTATAAACCCACCAGAAAATACCTGCTGAAAAGACTAATACAAAAAAGCCTAAGTACAGGTTAATAAAGAAACATAAACCTATTGCAGTTAGAACTAAAATCCCTATAAAGCCAAAGGCAATTTTTTCACCCATTCTATCTTCCTTTCTGAGCAATTGCTATATAAACATCTTTAACATGCTCTGTTAAAACTGTTAAGCTAAGTGTATATTTTCCTGCAAGAGCTGGTTTAAAGAAAAATTTCTTTCTATAATCTGAATAAGTTCTCTGATATACAGGGCTTGGTCTCGTTCCACCAAAGACTACATCTTTTCCAATAGTAATAATATTATTATTTTGAGGGTCAGTAAGAGTAGCGGAGATAAAAACATCAGGATCACCCCATCCACTTTCTATTGATGGATTAATAATCAGCACATGAGTAAATTCAGGTTGCTCAATTTTAAATTTTAAAATCTGTTTTTTCCCCTGTGTTCCTTCTATAATTGTCTTGTAAATTATTTTACCAGAAGTTATCTGGTCATAAATTATAAACCCGAGGACCAGTACAACTATGGCTCCAAATACAAGAGCCAATTTAACATACCATTTCACTTTAACCCTCCTTAAAAAATCAAATAGATTACTTTAAACGATTGCCATTCCACTCTCCCTTCCAATCTTTCCTGCCAAATCCGTATTTCCAATTTCCAGTAAAAGATTTAAAATCTTTAGAGAAGATGAATTTAAAATCCCCGGCATCTTTTGGAGGACTATAAGAAGGACTTTCGAACCATCTCCCGGTTAAAACATTCCCATTAAGTATTCCTTCTATTTTTCCATTGTCATGAGTATAAGTCCCCGTGATCTTGTTCCCTGACTGTTTAATTATCATCTGGCCAAAAGTAGTATCCCAGGTGCCAGCAATAGAAAACACCTGACCTGAATCAGGTTTTTCTACTGTAAGTTTCTCTTCATCACTCCCTAAATTATTAATATCACCTGTTAAAACAACCGTATCAGATTCTTTGATGCGATCCTCGGGAGATGTAGGAGATGTAAGGGTTTTAGCAAAGAGCCTGTACCGTTCTTTTATTTCTTCAGCATTCAAAGCACGATTCCAGATGCTGACTTCGTCAATAATGCCATTGAAACCTTTCAATTTTCCAGCTCCACTGATATACAGAGGATAAGAATTAGCAACAACACTCTCATTCCCACTGCCGACAATCCATGCTCCAGCTGTTTCTACACCATTAACATAAATTCTTGTGCTTGTTGCCTTCCCCCAGTTATGCACAACCACGATATGGGTCCAAGAGTTTTCTTTCACCACTGGATTTATTGTCGAATAGACTTTCCATGAAATTGTCGGGTCTTTAAAAAGAAATCTTATCTTCCCTCTTAAAACTCTAAGATCATAATTACTCATATCTGTTGTGGAAGGACCTTTTGCAATAATAGTTCTATCCGAAGCATCGGGAGAGTCCTGATTTATCCAAACCTCAATTGTAATAAAATTATTAAGGTTCAAACTTGAACTGGAGGGAATTTCAACATAATCATTAACTCCATCAAAGAAAAGTCCTGAACCGGATACGCCGTCTGTCCAGCGAGCGCCATAAATTCTGCCATTATTTCGGTTAGCTGGAAAATCAGTAGTAGTCTCACCCTTACCTTCATCAAAATGCCAGTATGCTATTAAGCCCTCGCTCTGCCATTTGAATTTCATAAATTTCTCTAAAAGCTCCATAGAGAATGGTCTGGGTTCATGAGGAACTCCTCCTTCCCTGCACCAGGTGTAATATGCAGATGGAATTTTAACAGTCTTTCCCCTTTTTTTATCTGATAATTCTCCTTCCCCCTTTAAAAGATAAACATAAAGGGTATCATCTTCTGTTAACCATACAAATACTTTGCTTCTTATCTTCAGAACCCTGAAATCGACATTTAATTGATTTAGATAGATTGAATATTCTTCGGAAAACTTTTTAACTCCATCTACAATATCGTCGTAATGCCGGCCAAAATAACTAGAAATAAATCTGGTTGGAAACGTTAATAAAAAACCAGGAATGCCAGTGGTGTAAGTTATAAAACGGGAATAAGCGTGACCTTTTATGAGTTCCCACTTATTCTTCCATATCCACTTGGCTCCTCTTTTTAAATCCTTCTTCGCCTGTTTAAGTTTGGGAGCTACTGAATAGTAATACCAGAATTTGAACCCTCCGAAAAGCCTTTCAGAAAGTGTGGGAGGTCTTATAACACCAACGTAGGGTTCAAGCTTGACCTTGCCTCCACCAATCTCCACCTGAGCTGCAGGGGTAATTATCTTCATCTTGCCTTCCAGGACAGCCGCTTCTCCTTTGTCCACGACCTGAACCTTGGCTGTGGTATTCAAATGGGAAAATATGAGGGCACCGGGCAGCCCTGTCCACTCTCCATTTTTTAAGACAGTGGAGGGCTCATTCGATAGCTCAGAAAACTCAAATTCAACCGGTTCACTTAACTCCTGGGGCTTCTCCTGCTCTGTTTTTTCCCTTTCTTCCTTGCTGGCAGAACTACTTTCTCTGAACCCCTTTAGAAGTTCCACGCCCCTATCTCCAGTTGCCCAATATACAAATTCTGTTTTACCTGTAAAACTTTTTCCATTCTTACTGAATGTGATTGTCGTGATAAATTCGCCTATGTCTGCATACCACTTGCATTTTAGCGTATTACCTTTAATATTACCTTCACACCGATAAGAAGGTTGAACATCCCATATAAAAACCTTTCCTTTCTCCTTATAAATAACCCAGAAATCCTCTTCCCAGTCCCACTTCCAGAAGAGGTTTTTACGCATAACCTTCCAGGGTCCAAGAAAGGAAGTACTTCCACTACCACCGGTATTGCCCGGAAAGGGCAATTCTGAGGGTTTAAGAAGGAAAATAAGGGAATCTGCTGATAGAGCATTCATCGTATTCAATGAAGTAGTAAAAACTATCTGTGTCTCCCCTGAGTTTACTTCTGTTTTCCCTAGGGGAAAAGTCTCCAGGTTCTCTGTTCCGTTAGTTTTCATCTGTAGAGGAAAAAATAAGATCAAAACAAAAAATAAAATTCTTAAAGGGTGCTTTAACCTCATAAAATCCTCCTTTATTGATTTTTTATAACCTCGGATCTTTATAGGTGGTAACCAACAAAGGTGAATAAGAGGAAATTATGTAGAGGAAAAGCTGTCCAATTTATGATAGAACTGAGACGCTTTTCTCCGGTAAAGGTGTGGGGTAACATTGATATTCTTGGTGGAACAAACAACCAGCCTCCTAACCATTTCATTATACAAATATTTTTCTAATTTACCAAAAGCTTCCATTAATGTTAATAATGACTGAGCTTTCTTTATAAATTTTCCATTCTTTATTAAAGAACAGTGTAGACTTAAGAACTTAGTTTGCATAGGTTGACATTCACGATTTATAGGTGTTAAAACTTTAAATAGGAAATATTAAATAAGGAGGCAAGAAATGAAAAGAGCGTGGGTTATTTTATTGAGTGCTTTAATGATAGTGTTCTCTGGTAATCTTTATGCAAAAAAGCCAAAGAAAAAGGATATTGCGATTTATGTTAAAAGGTATCAGGACCCGGTAATCAGGGAAATGATGGATAGGGATAAAAAAATCCTTAAAATGGAGAGAGAAAAGACTGCGGAAATTGATAAAAAATACAGAGAATTAGCTAAGAAAAAGAGAGAAGAGGGGAAAATACTTAGGTTTGACTTTAAAGGAATAAAAAAGCCCGCTTCCCCTCAAGTATTTAAACAGGTATGGCATTTTCCACCTGTTGCTCAGTATTTGACCGGAACTTGCTGGGATTTTTCAACCACTTCATTTTTTGAGTCTGAGGTTTACAGATTGACAGGACAGAAGATAAAACTATCAGAAATGTATACTGCCTATTATGAATATATTGAGAAGGCTAAAAGATTTGTAAGGGAAAGAGGTCATTCTGAATTTGGGCAGGGTTCTGAGGCTGAGGCTGTGCCAATAATCTGGAGAAAATACGGAGTAGTTCCTCTATCAGCTTATAAAGGTGTGCTTAATCCTGATGGGAGGCATGACCATTATCTTATGTTTAGAGAGATGAAAGATTTTTTGAATTATTGCAAGGAAAAAAATTACTGGGATGAAGAAATAATTATTTCTCATATAAAGAAAGTCCTTGATAAATATATGGGACATCCTCCTGAAAAATTTGAGTATAATGGAAAAATATATACTCCGAAAGAATTTTTAAATGGGGTTTTAAAGCTTAACCTTGATGATTACGTAAGTTTTATGTCCACACTTTCTCAGCCTTTTTATCAGAAAGGACTTTTCGATGTTCCGGATAATTGGAGAAGATCTAAAGATTATTACAATGTTCCTTTGAAGGACTTCTATAATGTAATCAAATATGCTATTACTCATGGATACAGTGTGGCCATAGGTGGAGATGTTAGTGAGCCTGGATATAATGGATTTGAAGATGCAGCAGTTATTCCCACCTTTGATATACCTCCTGAGTACATAGACCAGAGTGCAAGAGAGTTCAGAATTTACAATCACACTACCACTGATGACCATGGCGTTCATCTTGTTGGTTATACAAGGGTTGGTGGCTGGGATTGGTATTTGATTAAAGATTCTGCGCGTAGTTCTAGATGGGGAAAGTTTAAAGGATACTATTTCTACAGAGAGGATTATATTAAACTTAAAATGCTTACCATTCTGGTTCACAAAGATGCGGCGAAAGATGTGCTGACAAAGATGAAATAATTTGTTAGAATTAATTATCAAAATATACAGGGGGAAAACAAATGGCAATGAGAGGCTCGTTAAGTGACCTTCAACTTCCTGACCTTGTTCAGGTTATGAGTATGCAAGGGAAGTCAGGACGTTTTGTTTTAAAAAATGAGGAAGAAGGAGAGGTAGGATATGTTTATCTTGAGGAAGGACAGGTGGTGCATGCAGAGGTTGGAAACATAGAAGGGGAGTTTGCGATTTACAAAATAGCTCCCTGGTCAAAGGGGGAATTTGTTTTTGAACCCAATGTTCCTGCTCCTAAAAGAAGTATTAAAAAATCAAATGCCTCTTTGATGATGGAAGCTGCAAGAAGACTGGATGAATGGAAAGTATTGCAGAAAAAGATTAAATCGGTTCAGGCTATTCCAAAATTCGTTATCTTTGATATAAACGACAAGAGAAAAATAAACTTAAACACCGCTGAATGGTTGGTTTTGTCCAAAATTGATGGAAAAAGGACAATAAAACAGATAGCAGAAGAAGTAAGACTCCCTGTTTTTGAGGTGGGTAAGATACTATACGGTCTTGTTACCGCAGGATTGGTTACTCTGGAATGAAAATGGAACGGGAAGATTCTTCTATTTATGTATTGTCGAGAGTAGAAAAAACAGGAAAAATTTCTGAGGACCTGAAGAGAATAGTAGATTGGGTGAGCAAACTAAAGGCTCTCGAGCTTCCCGCTTCAGAATTTTTCTATCCACCTTATATAACAATTAAAAGGAGAAAAGACGTAGCCCGAATATTTGAGAAGAGAGAAAAGCTTTTAAAACTCGCTCCTGAGTTAAAAAATGGACTTTTCAAGGTTCCAAGGGTTATATAATTTATGACAGAGATAGGATTGTTTAATTTAAGTGAGCTTCTGAAACTTCAAAAAAAAGGAGAGCTTACTCCTTCTCAAATCTGGGAATATTATTTTAAAAGAAGACAGAAATGGGAACCCAAGCTTAATGCATTTATAAAAGAAGGTAAGTTTTCTGGCAATGGAATACCCATAGGTGTAAAGGACAATATAACGGTTGAAGGATATCCAACTACCTGTGGGTCAAGGATTCTAAAAGATTATATTGCTCCATATTCTGCAACAGCATGGGAAAGGCTTGAAAAGAAAGGTTTTGCACTTGGTGGGAAAACCAATCTTGATGAATTTGCCATGGGTTCTTCCACTGAGTATTCAGCATTTGGTCCCACAAGAAATCCATGGGACCTGTCCAGAGTTCCTGGAGGTTCAAGCGGCGGTTCAGCAGCTGCTGTAGCAGCAGGAATGGTAAAAGTCGCCCTCGGTTCAGATACAGGTGGTTCTGTGCGACAACCTTCTGCCTTTTGTGGAGTTGTAGGATTTAAACCAACCTATGGGAGAATTTCAAGATATGGTCTGGTGGCTTTCGCTTCTTCCCTTGATCAGATAGGGATTATTTCCACGAATGTAAAGGATGCTGCATTTGTGTTTTCTATAATCGCTGGAGATGATCCAAGAGATTCTACAACAACTTCTCTTTCAGTTCCCTTATATGAGGAGATTTTTAGCGAGGATTTAACCAGTTTTACATTTCTTTACCCTGACGATTCGTTTTGCTATGGAGTCTCTGAAGAAATACTCTCTTCATATCATTCTTTCATAAAACTTCTGAAGAAGTTAGGAGGAAAGGGAAAGAAGGTTGACCTTTCTTTTCTTGAAAATTCAATAGAAGCTTATTACATAGTTGCGACAGCTGAGGCCAGTTCAAATCTTGCAAGATATGATGGCGTTAAATACGGGTTAAGGGAAAAGGCGGAAGAGCTCTTTGAAATGTATTTTAAAACGAGGACTGCGGGATTTGGCGATGAAGTTAAAAGGAGAATCTTACTCGGGACCTTCGTTCTTTCCAGCGGGTATTACGATGATTATTACGGGAAAGGAGTTGCATATAGAGCTTTTATAAGTGAGAAATTGAGAGAGTTATTTAAAGAAGGAGAATTTATAGTCCTCCCTACCACTCCTGATGTTGCTTTTGAAATTGGAAAGAAACAGGACCCTATATCGATGTATTTAGAAGATAGATTTACGGTGTTTGTAAATATCGCTGGGCTTCCGGCTATTTCAATACCTTTCACCCTATCAAAGGGTGGTCTGCCTATAGGTGTTCAAATCGTTTCAAAGTGGTATAATGAAAATAGGATGTTGGTTTTATCTGATAGATTGGAGGGAGAGATTTTATTTGAAAATAAATTATTAAAAGGAGGCGAAAAATGAAGAAATTAACTGTTTTAGCCCTCGCGGGACTTTTGGTGTTTTCATCTATTGTTCTTATTGGCTGCGGTTCTCCGGAACAGACCCTTATTAGCCGTTACATTCAGGCTATCAGAATGGGTGATAAGGATACCATAGTTAAAATTTCTCTCGTTCCAGTGAAGGTTGACCTTGTTAAATGGAAGATTGTTTCAAAGACTCAACCTGTTGAGGAGAAAACAATAATAGGAGACCTTGCTAAAAAGATGGAAGAGGCTAAAAAGAATATGGAAAAACTCCAGGAAGATGCCGCACTGGCAAAAGTTGATTTTGACGAATTCGATGCGAAATATCAGAAATGGTCAAGGGCCAGAAAGAGAGCCAATAAGAAGAAATATGAGGACCTGAAGAAAAAATATGAGGACCTGAAAGCACAGTTCCTTCAAGCAAAGGAAGAATACGAAAAAATTACCGAACAATACAATAATGAAAAGAAACTTATGGCACTTTCAGTGGGTGATATTCCGGAAATCGAAAAACTTGAAGGGAAAGTATATTCAGAGGAAATTGTTATTGAAGGAACCACAAAGGAAGGAAAGACAGAAAAATTTAAATTTCATCTTGTAAGGTATGAGCTGACAAAGCCCGGAGTGAGCACTCCTATCAGAGGAAGGTGGGTGGTTAAGAACATCGAGAGGTTGACTGAATAGCCGAATTCTGGTAAACTTACAAATCTGAGAGCCGTTAGCTCAGCAGGCAGAGCACCGGCCTTTTAAGCCGGGAGTCGCAGGTTCGAATCCTGCACGGCTCATTTTTGCGCCCCTGTAGTCTAGCCAGGTAAGGACACCGCCCTTTCAAGGCGGCAGCACGGGTTCAAGTCCCGTCGGGGGCGCTTTTTTATTTCCTATAATTTTGATATAATATTGAAGTGAAATTTACAACTTATTCAAGATATGCAATTAGAGCGTTGCTTCATTTGAGGGAGAAAGAGCCTGTATCATTGAGGGAGATCTCTTTTAAGGAGAAGATTCCGGAAAGGTTTCTGGAGCAGGTTTTTTTAAAGCTGAAAAAGGCAAACCTCGTTAAAGGGAAAAGAGGAGCTAAAGGAGGGTATATTCTTGCTAAGCCTGCTGGTGAAATTACATGGCTTGATGTGATGGAGGCAGTGGAGGAGGGATTGGCTCCTGTGCCTTGTATCAAATCCTCCTCTACAGGGTGTCCCACTTATAATGAGTGCGTTGTGAGAAAATACTGGAACGACTATTACGAACTGACCAGAGATTATTTTTCAAAGTTAACCTTAGATATCAAGTGATTTTATATCTTGTAGCAAGCGGTAAATTTTCAGAAGAGGAGTTTGTCTCAAGGATAGAGTCTTCTCTGAAGGGTGGAGTAGACTGGGTTCAGCTAAGAATAAAGGATATTGAATTTTTGAAGCGAATCCTTGAAAGAACATTGATATTAAAGAAGGATTATAATTTTAAATTGATAGTGAATGACTTTCCTCATGTTGCTCTTGAATTCGATGCAGACGGGGTACATATTGGGGATGGTGATTTTGAGCCTGAAAAAGCTCGCAGACTTCTTAAAAATAAGATTCTCGGAATCTCGTGCTACAACAAACTTGAAAGAGGAAAGATGGCAGAAAGAATAAAAGCCGATTATGCTGCATTTGGAGCCCTTTTCCCGACTCTCACAAAACCCGGAGCTGTTAGAGTCTTACCGGATACGATAATTAGAGCAAAAAAAGAGCTCAAAATACCAATTTGTGTTATAGGAGGTATAAATAGGAATAATATTGAAGATGTTATTTCTCTTCATCCTGACATCATTGCAATATCCTCTTCTATTTTTCTTGCAGAGGATCCTTCCAGAGAGGCAGGATTCTTCAAAAGAAAAATCTCTAATGATATACTATAAAGGAAATCTGTAACAAAAGGAGGGAAAATGAAGGAAAATGAGTTAAAAGAAAGACTCATAAAGGAGAATGAAGAATTTAGAAAACTTTATGAGCAACACCAGGAATATGAGAAGAGAATAGATGAGCTCCTTGCAAGGGTTGGTCTTGACTCCCAGGAGGAGTTAGAAATAAAAAAGCTTAAGAAGCTAAAACTTAAACTTAAAGATAAAATGCAGGAAATATTGCTCAGGGAGATGGAGAAAAGAGGTGATAGCTAAGGAATCTCTCTACTTTATCGTTCCTCTTTTCTTGATTTCTCTAATATTTTTTATCCTGAAACTGCCCTGCATTGCTGCTTTTATTATAATTCTTGCTTTCCCCATCCTTTACTTTTTCAGAAATCCAGAGCGATATCCACCCGAGGAGGAAGATCTTCTGGTTTCCCCCGCTGACGGGAAAGTTATGAGCATAGAAGATATAAAGCCCTCAAATAGAGAGGAGGTTTACAAAAGAATAAGCATCTTTATGTCGCCCCTTGATGTGCATATTAATAGATCCCCTGTAGATGGAGAGGTGGAAAAAATTCAAAGGAAAGGGGGTGGATATCTTCCTGCATATAAAAAAGAATCTTGCGAAAATGAGAAGGTAATTATTGATATTAAGTCCGGAGAAGTTAATTATATTGTTGAATTGATAGCTGGGATAATGGCAAGAAGAATAAAACCATATATTAAAGAGGGGGACTTATTGAGGAAGGGTCAGAGAATAGGCATAATAATGCTTGGTTCTCGGGTGGATTTTTACTTTCCTGTCCAATATGAAGTGTTGGTAGAAGATGGGGCCAGAGTAAAGGCAGGAGAGACTGCAATTGTAAGGAGGAAAAAATGAGAAAAAAAGGAAATAGAACTAAAGTGAAAGCAAAGAGGAAAAGAATAAACTACAATGTTGTTTATTTTATCCCATCTTTGCTTACAATATTAAACCTTTATATGGGTTTTGTTTCCATTAATTTTGCTATTAAAGGGAAGTTCCAGCTATCCGGGCTTTTCATAATTCTTGCTGCTGTTATGGATCTTATGGATGGAAGGACTGCGAGGGCACTCAGGAGCAGTACACCTTTAGGTAGGGAGCTGGACTCAATTGCTGACATAGTCTCATTCGGGGTGGCTCCTTCAATTTTAATATATCTCTGGGCTCTTAAAGATTTTCCGAAGCTTGGATATTTTGTTTCTTTCCTATTTCTTGTAGCGGGAGCATTAAGGCTGGCCAGATTTAATGTGCTTGCGAAAAATGGTATAACTTCCAAAAAATATTTTGTTGGACTTCCCATACCTTCGGCAGCAATTATACTCACATCCACAGTGATATTTTTTCAAAAACCGCCGGAATGGAACCTATTTCCCATTCTTCTGGGAGTTATAGTATTTTTAACAGCATTTTTAATGATTTCCAAATTTAAGTTCAGAAGCTTTAAAGACGTTAATTTGAAATCAAAAGAGCACTACCTCACTCTTTTCTTCTTTTCAATAGCTCTTTCTGCTTTGGCAGCATGGCCAACAAAAACGTTATTTTTCCTTTCCTATGGATATGCTATATCAGGTCCTGTATTAGCCATTAAAGAATTTATAAAAAAGGTGGAAAAGATAGAAGATGAAAAGGAAAATGAACAGGCAAAACAGACAATATAGAGCCGGCATCGTAGGGGTCAAAAATATAAAGGGCAAGCTTATCAAGGAAGTACTCGAGAAGATGAAGATAAACTTTAAAGATTTCTATCTTTATGAACCTGGCATAGGTGAGTATGCTCTTTTTGATTCATTCAGAGATGAAGCTAAGTTAGTAAGACGACCTGAAAAGAGGGAGCTGGAAAAGCTGGATGTAGTATTCTTTACCCTTCCAGTTGAAGATGAACTTTTTTTTGCTCCAAGGGTTTCGGTTGATCTTTCAGGTAGCAGAAAGGACATTGTTAAAATCGTAAGTAGCATTAACGATGACAAAATTGACTCTTACAGAATTGCGAATCCTTCTCCTGCTACCATTGGTCTCTCATACATTATCCACCCTTTTTCGGAAAAGATAGAATACGGGTTCTCAACGGTTATAGAACCGGTTTCGGAATACGGGGAAGAAGCGATGGATGAGCTCTTTTCCCAGGCAGTGAATCTTTTGAATATGGAAGAAATCCCTAAAAAGGTGCTGGGAGATGTCCTTGCCTTTGACTTGTTTCCAAAAGGAGGAAAGAAAGGTAAGGGAAGGTTTACAATCGAAGAAATTGAGTTGATGGATGAAATAAAAAAGACGAATAATATTAATGAGTTTTATTGTTCAATACTGCGCTCTGGTATTTTTCACAGGCATTCAGCTATTACATTTTTGAAACTTAAGGAAGACATAACCTTTAAGAAAATTGAAGAAATGCTGGAGAAATCCAGATATATTGTGCTGGATAAGGAGAAACTTTCACCATCTAAATTCGATGAAGAGGAAGGATTTTTTGTTCATGTATCAGATATAAAAAAAGGGGAAAACGGAAAAGTCTGGATGTGGTCTGTATTGGATAATCTGAAAAGAGGCTCGGTTTTCAATGCGGTTGAAATAGGCTTAAAAGCTTTGAAGTATAAGGATGAAATCGTTAGTTAAACTTCTAAAAAATTATAGAGGCAGAATCTTCATCGCACTGATTTATTCATCCTTGGCAGCCCTTTTTACGGCTACAGCAGCCCTCGTTCTTCAACCAATAATGGACAATCTCTTTTCTGTAGCACCTACTCATAAAGCACAGGGATTTCAGTTTGGAGAATTTTTATCAAAATATATTGATCTTTCTTCTCCCTTTGCTATTCCTCTTCTTGTCCTTTTCGTTTTCTTTGGTAAGGCATTCTTTACATTTCTTTCTAACTATACAACAAGGGCACTTGCCCAGAAAGTAGTGAGAGATTTGAGGGAAAGAATATTTTCCATTCTTATAGAGGCCCCCCTCAAGTTCTTTGATTCTTTTCATAGTGGAAAAATAGCTTCCAGATTCTTGTACGAGATGGACATTCTTGAAAGGTCTATTTCCGATGGAGTGGTTCAGATGATAAGGGAAAGCCTCACAGTGCTTGCACTGGTGGTTGTTATAATAACCAATAATCCCAGATTTACTCTGATTTCTATTGCGATTATACCAGTCGCTGCGGTTCCTGTTATTATTTTTGGAAGAATAATTAAAAAGCTTACCGAGAAAAGACAGAAATCAATAGGTGAGATTTCAAGACAGATTTCAGAAACCCTTGGTGGAATAAGGGTAGTAAAAGCTTTCAGCACAGAAGCCGTAGAGAGGGAAAAGTTTACCATCGTAAATCAAAAGAATTACCTGGATAACATAAAATTTGTAAAAATTTGGACCCTTTCATCTCCGTTTCTGGAGTTTATAGGAGGATTTGTAGCTGCCATTCTTATTTATATAAGTGCCAGAATGATAAGGCAGGGATTAATGACTCCCGGGCAGTTTACTACATTCATAGCATCTATTTTTTACCTTTATACACCTATAAGAAGGCTTTCCAGTGCTAACAATATACTTCACCAGGGTGGTGCTGCTGTTGATAGTCTTGAGGAGCTTATAAACCAGGGAGAAAAATACAGAGAGAAAGAGGGAGATTACAAACCTTCAGATATAAAGGGGGAGATTGAATTTAGAGACGTTTACTTTTCATACAATAAGGGGAAGCCAGTTTTAAGGGGAATAAGCTTTAAACTTAACCCCGGAGAAAAAATGGCCATAGTGGGTTCTTCTGGGGTTGGGAAGACAACTATTGTTAACCTTATTCTTGGATTTTATACTCCTGATAGCGGTAAAGTGTTAATAGATGGTGTGGATGTCGGGAAATACGACCTGAAATGGTTGCGCAGGAGAATAGGTGTTGTAACTCAGGATGTTTTACTTTTTAACGCTACCATAGCTGAAAACATAAAATATGGCACAGAGAATGCATCTTTTGATCAAATATTGAAAGCTGCAAAGGCAGCTCATATTCATGATTATATAGATTCTCTTCCAGAAGGTTACGATACCAATCTTTCAGAAAGAGGTTTTAATCTGTCACTGGGGCAAAGGCAGAGGATCTCAATAGCAAGGGCCATAATAAAAGATCCAAAAATATTAATTTTTGATGAGGCAACATCTTCTCTTGATTCTGAATCAGAACAGAAAATTCAAGAGGCTTTAAGGGAAATAACCAGGGATAGAACTACTATAATAATAGCCCATAGATTATCCACTGTAAAAATGGCGGATAAAATAATAGTGCTTGAGAACGGAAAAATAGTAGAACAGGGTGCCCACGAAGAACTGATGAGGAAAAACGGGAAATATGCACATTTTTACAGGGTGCAAATGGAGGGATAAATGGAATCAATGACCGGATATACAGAGGAAAGATTTTCTTACAACTCCTTTGAGTTAAAAATTGCAATTCGTTCTCTAAATAATAGGTATCTTGATGTTATTACAAAAAGTGGGGTTTACATAAGGCCACTTGAAGACGAGATAAGGGAACTGGTGAGGCAGTACTTCAAAAGGGGAAGAATAGAAGTTTATATTGACATCAGGTTTGTCTCTTATGAGAAACAAAAAATTACAGTAAACAAAGATGCCATAATGGAAATAATAAGGGAACTGCAACCTCTATCAGCCATGGCTCCCATTACCATGGATGGTATTTTGAGAATTCCAGGACTTGTTGATGTTACATTTAACGAGGAGGGTTTTTCTGAAGATGAAAGAAGGTTTATTCTGGATGCTCTAAGAAAGGTGCTCGAGAAACTCAAAAAGGTTAGAATTCAGGAAGGTGAGAAAATTAGAGAGTACATTAAAAAAAGGTTGGCTATTATAAAAAGGGAGAAAAAAAACATAGAAAAAATATTTATGTCAGAAAAGGATAGAATCAGGGAGGAAATTGAGAGGAAAATACGGGAAATGTCTGTGGATGTTGATGAAGAAAGGATATTACAGGAAGCTTCTATTATGGCTATAAGATATGATATTTCTGAAGAAATTTCAAGAATTGATTTTCATATCAATCATTTCAAAAAGTCAATAGATGAAGGTGGAAAAAAGCTTGATTTTATCGCACAGGAAATTCTTAGAGAGGCCAATACAATAAATTCTAAAACTTTGAATCCCGAGATTACCAAACACGCTATAGCCATAAAAACCACAGTGGAAGAAATAAGAGAACAGGTGCATAATTTAGAATAATGAATAAGATGATACACATTGGTTTTGGTAACGCAGTGATGAGGGATAGAATTGTTGCGGTGCTTTCAGTAGACTCCCTACCGGTCAAGAGATTGAAGGAGGCAGCAAAAGAGAAGGGTATGCTTATTGATGCCACCATGGGAAGACAGGAAAAGTCGGTAATAGTGACAGATAGTGGCCATATTGTAATTTCTGCCCTTGCCCCCACTACCATAATAATGAGAATAGAAGAGGATATTCCCGATGAGTAAAGGAATGCTTATTGTAGTTTCAGGTCCATCAGGTGTGGGAAAATCCACAGTGGTCAGAGAAGTTATGAAAAGATTAGATGGTCTCAGCTTTTCAATTTCTCACACAACCAGAAAACCCAGAGGAAAAGAGCAGCATGGAAGGGAATATTATTTTGTATCAAGAGAAGAATTTGAAGACATGATAGAAAAGGGAGAGTTCATTGAATGGGCAGAGGTTTACGGAAACCTTTACGGAACATCTAAAAGGGAGCTGGAAAGAAGGGTTAAAGAAGGAGATGTTCTTCTTGATATTGATGTGCAGGGAGCCATGAGTATAAAAAGATTATTTCCTGATAGTATAAGAATTCTACTTTTCCCTCCGTCAATGGAAGAACTTTCCAACCGCCTCAGGAACAGAAAGGATACCACAGACCTTGAAATAAAAAAGAGATTAAAAGTTGCAGAATGGGAAATTTCTATGTACAGAGAGTTTACCCATGTTGTAATAAACGATGAACTTGAAAAAGCGGTGGATGGAGTAACAGCAATAATCAAAGGAGAAAGGCTCAGGACAGAAAGAATGATGAATAAAATAAAGGAGATGCTGTGAAAAAAATAATTCTCGGAGTTTCAGGGTCAATTTCAGCTTACAAAGCAGCAGAAATTCTAAGGGAATTTCAGAAAAAGGGCTGGAGCGTAAAAGTAGTTATGACAGAAAATGCTACGGAGTTTATTTCACCCATTACTTTCCTTGCTCTTTCGGGGGAAAAAGTGATTGTAGACCAGTTTAAGGATCTTGAGTATGGTCTTGAGCACATAAGGCTCTGTGATGAAGCAGAAGCCCTTCTCGTAGCGCCAGCTACAGCCAATATTATTGCTAAATTTGCCCATGGAATAGCGGATGATTTCCTTTCATCTCTTTATCTTGCCTGTAAAAAACCAGTTTTCGTAGCCCCTGCCATGAACGAAGGGATGTTGCTTCATCCCGCCACTCAAAGGAACCTGGAAATTTTGAAAAAAGATGGAGTGCATATAATAGAACCAGAGGAAGGATATCTCGCCTGCGAAGAACATGGAAAGGGAAGGCTTACGGAACCGGCAAAAATAGTTTTTGAGGTCCTATCAGCTCTTGGAAAGGAAATGAAAGGATTAAAAGTTCTCGTTACTGCAGGGGCAACCAGAGAATTCATGGATTCAGTAAGATTTATATCAAATCCTTCTTCGGGTAAACAGGGTATTGCTATAGCTGAAGAGGCTGCATATATGGGGGCAGATGTGACACTCCTTCTTTCATCCTCTTCAAAGGAGAAAACCTTTGTAAAAACTGAAAGGTTTGAAACCTTAGAGGATCTAAGAGCAGGGATAAAAAAACATGATTTTGATATCCTTTTTATGGCAGCTGCAGTAGGTGATTTTAGACCTTCCCGTCGATATGAAGGTAAGATACGAAGGGGAAAAAATATAACTCTTGAGCTTGAGTCCACACCTGACCTTTTGAGGGAAATCGCACCAAACAAGAAATCGGGTCAGATTATAGTGGCTTTTGCTGCAGAGACTGATGACCTTCTTGAAAAGGGAAAAAAGAAATTATTTGAAAAAGGTGCGGACCTGATTTTTGTGAATCCGGTAGGCAGGGGAAGAGGCTTTGAGTCGGATACAAATCAGGGTTATTTAATTTTCAGAGACGGCAATATTAAAGAATTGCCTGAATCGTCCAAGAGGGATATAGCTCGTAAAATAATAGAGGCAACAATTTCAATTGTTCGTGGCTGAATATCCAGGCCTTTAAATTAAAAAATCCCGAGCAGCATTAAAAAAATGTTATATATTCTAAAAGTTTGGGTTTTTCCCCGTGAAGGTTTATTAGTTTTAAACTATGATTTAGAAAAACCCTCAAATAAAAACCTTTTATAACAATTAAAAATTCTTCCCTTTTAGAATTTTGACTCCATAGGCTAATCTTTGTATAACTGTTACGATTGAACCAATTAGTAGGAAACATATAATATATATGGCGAGAGGAACGCTATATATAATTACAACTATTACTGTGCTCATAACATATATTCTGAAGACTCTCTGGAAAAAACCGACCCTGCATTCTTCCCCAAGCCCTTCTATTCTTGCCCTTGTGTAGCTGATCATGAATGCAAAGAACATTGTGGTAAATAGCAAAAACACAACCCATTCTTTCCCTATCCTGTAGAAATAATAGGAAAACGAAATATACCAGAGAAATTCATTTAATCTGTCTGAGCTGGAATCAATAAACGCTCCGGCTTTCGAAACCAAACCGTATTGCTTGGCAAATGCCCCATCAAGGGTATCAAGGAATTGGGATGCTATAAACACTATAAAAGCTGAGGAGAAGTGTCCTGTAGCTATATAATAAGATGCCCAGAGGGTGACAAAAATCCCTGATAGTGTAATAAAATTGGGAAGCCATGGGGGAATTCTTTTTATTCCGAGTTTTCTTATCCAGCCTTTTACTTCTTCTCTGGCTTCATTAACCTGCAGTTCAAGTTTATTTTTTTTCATTCGATACTCCTTTCAAAAATATAAGAGAGTATTAATAACAGTTTCAATTTTGCAGGTCAAGGTTTTAATCAGGCCTGCGCCCTATTGGGTGAATTAAAATAACCCCTTCTTCTCTTCCGCTTAATTCAAGCAAAGAATTGACATAAGTATCGTAGAAGGCTCCTATTGCGACTGTGGAAAATTTATAGGCTTCACAGACAAGATATATATTTTGAGAGATGTTTCCAGCTTCAATGTAAGCAAAACGATAACCCCTATCCAGATATTTCCATGTAACTCTGTCAAAGAAAGACACAAGCATAAGCACTACCGGTGCCTTCGAAATGATGTCCCCCTGAGGGGAGAAATTTAGTCTTTCTTTTCTGAAATTACCTTCCTTCAGCAAGCCCACACTGTTTTTCTCAGGCAGGTAAACATAAAGTCCGTCCTCTATCCCTTCTACATTGTCTGCTATGAAGTAAATGTAAATAGGATAAAGAGCGCCTGCAGAGGGGGCGGTTCTGAAGAAAAGGCCGTTCGTTTCCAGATTAACTCCATCGCTTGCCCATAAAAGACCTGATAGTTCCTCAAGTGTAATTTTAGCCCTGTAATATCTCCTTCTTGACCTTCTGTTAATTAGGGCTTCTTCAAGAGAAAGCTCTGGTAGTTTGACATTCGGAAGTTTGTAAACTTTTTTAAAATTCCATTTCATTGTGGGCCTCCTGTTCCAAACAATAGGTCCTAAATACCTGGCCGGGGAATAGGATGTTAAATAATGAAATTGAGGACCTATTCTTTGATTCAAATTTAAAAACAGGAAAAATAATAAACTCAACACCTCTTCCCCCTTCTTGTTATTTAATCTTTATTCTTCAAAATCTTTGTCCCCACCAAAAGTGGCTATGTTATATCCGGGATTTAATGTAAATCCAAAATAAAATTGATAAAGGCTGGGCAGCTCCGATGAAAACTTATAATATCTGAATCCGGTTACAATATTAATATCCAGCAATAATTTTCCCCTTCTCATAAGTCTCTCGTGTTTATTGCTAAATGATATGTCAAAAAGCTTCTCCAGGTCTGTCTGGTAATAATTTATAGTGGTTCCCCCTAAAATTAAAGAATACATGGCTTTAGTGGTTTTCTCTGTATATGGAGAGTCAAAACTTACTATAGTGAAGCCCAGGCCTATTCCAGAAAAGGTAGTGCCTATCCCATAAGTATAATAGGGGATAAAACTGAACTCTACCTGGGGCGTTCCTTCTGTAAAATTTCCCTGGGTATGAAAGAAGGAAATTCCCATACCTGCTTTTGCAAAAATATCAAAATCGCTGGTGGCTTTAAGAGACGTAAATGTTAAAAGAAAGGCAATAAGTAAAACCAGTTTCCTTTTCATTTAAACCTCCATTCTTTTTTACTATGTTAACACAGAGTTTTTTTATCTTAAAAACAGGATTAGTTTTTCCAGAATAAAAGCTGTTAGGATGAAAACTGAAAAAGCTACAAAAAGTATAAGAGCGTAGTTCTTAGAAATTTTATCAAAACTTAAAGTATTGAACTTAAGGGTCTGTCCCCTTAAATTCTCTATTGCGAAAGTGATCAGAAAAGGAATTGAGAAACCTATGAAATTCCACCACATCCAGGAGACTTTTTCTTTAAAAAATCCCCACAGAACTACATTAGTGGTCACCCCTGCAAGAAGTCCCAGAAGCACAGATTTCCCATTTATGCCCGAGAAGAAAACCCCAAGCAAAAAAACGGCAAGAATAGGTCCATAAAATGCAGAACCTATCATATTTACCAGTTCTATTACTGTTTCCGAACTTTTTATAAAGATAAATGCTACTCCTATGGCAAAAATTCCCCATAGGATGGTTAATAATCTTAAAACAAAAACACCTTCTTTTTTCCCTTTAGCAAATAATGGACTTAGAAAATCCTCCCAGGTGACGGCACTCAGGGAGTTTAAAGCACTGTCAACTGATGACATTGTGGCTGCGAAAATTCCTGATACCATTAAACCCTTAAGACCGGCAGGAAAGAACTGGATTATAAATTGGGGAACAAGAAAGTTTACCGGTTTGCCCTGGATAAATTTATAGAATGAGGGATGTGTATTTATGAAAGGAATTAGTAGAAGTCCAAAAAATAAATAGAGCAGGGTTATAGGAAATCTCCATATTCCATTTAGTACGAGAGCCTTTTGAGCATCTTCTGCATTTGCTGTTGTGAGAAGCCTTTGTGCCTGGGACTGGTCACATCCATAATAAGAAAAATAGAGAAAAAATCCTCCTATAAGCATTGGCCAGAAGCCAAACGTCTCGCCTGATCTGAATCCCAGTTCTTTTATTTTAAAAATGTTTAAACGAGTTATTACGGGAAAGGAAAGGGACACGCCCGTTTTTAATAAATATAGTGACACGAATCCCACCGAGAAGAGTACTCCTGCAACAAAAATGAAGAATTGCATTATGTCTGAATAGATATCTGCTTTTATTCCTCCCATGGTGGTATAAATAATCGTTACCACTCCAACAAGGAGTATTGTATATTTGAGAGAAATGGAAAGACAGACCGCAGTAACGACAGAAGTTGCAAGTAAGGCTACCGCTGTGCCTGCTCCTCTGCTTAAAAGGAAGATGAAACTAATAGCTTTTCTAACCTGTCTATCAAATCTGGATTCCAGAAATTCGTAAATGGATACCAGACCTTTACGATGATATACGGGAACAAGGAAAATGAGAATACCTATCATAGCAAGAGGGACTGCGAATTCATATTGCAGCCAGAAAAGCCCTCCTCCTTTTCTTATAGCTACAAACGCAGGGGCTCCTATAAGACTGATTGCGCTAATCTGAGTGGAGACAATTGAAAGAGCGACCTGCCAGGGTTTCATCCTTCTCCCTGCAAGATAATAATCTTCCTTCCCTTTTTGTTTTGAGCCAATGAAAAACCCCAGCCAGATTATTCCTGAAATGTAAAGTAAGACTATTCCCCAATCAATTGCTCCCATAAAGGATTTATACCAGATACTTAGAGAGTAAGTCCAGAGCTGAGGAAATGGACCCCACACAGTATTTTGGCAAATACTATAAAATAAGGTTACAAATCCTTAGTAAGCCTCTGTTTCTTGGTTATTAACTCTCCATCAATTTACCTATTTTTTCAGTCTGTGGAAAAGATTCAAGGATTATTTTAATGATTGATAGGAGAGGCACAGAGATTATCATACCTACAATACCCCAGAGCCAGCCCCAGAAAAACAGGGAAAAAAGAATTAAAAGTGGAGATAGATTTAATGTCCTTCCCATAAGCCTGGGTTCTACCACATTTCCCATAATCATTTGGTTTAACACCAGAAGTAAAAGAAGGAACAGCACAGGAATAAGTTTTCCAAATTTAATAGCTGCAAGCAGAAGAGGAGGGATGGTTATTATAAATGAACCTATGTTCGGGATATAGTTGAAAATGAACGTAAGAAAGCCCCATACAAAGGCAAAATCTATACCAAAGATTACAAGAATTAGCCATACATTAAATCCAGTTATTAAGCTTACCACTGTCTTGGTCCAGAGATATCTATAAATCTTCTTTGTGGTTTCTCTATATAGATTTTTGAACTGGGAAGCCCTGTAATCAGAATATACTTTGTCTATTTTCTTTTCGAGGTTTCCCTTACCTATCAGCATGAAGAAGAAAAACAAAAGCATCAAAGACAGTTCGCTCACGAATTTTACGAAAGAGCCCATTGTTTTTACTGCAAATGAGCTTATAGCTCTGATATCGATGTTTTTTACAAGCTCTTCAAGTTTGAGCATGGGGTATTTCTCTCCAAGATTTATGAAAAATTCCTTTGCCTTTTCAAATTTTGAAGAATATCTTGGAATTTCCTGTGCGATCATGTCAAAACTGGAGTAGGCGAGAAGACCAAGAATAACAACGAGACCAAAGACTATAATCGCCACAATTAACATGGCCACCCATCGAGGAAATTTTCTTTTTTCGAGGATGTCCACCATGGGGGAAAAAAGGAAATAGAGGATCATGGCTACAGCGAAGGGAATCATAAAGCTAGAGGTTAGCTTTAAAAAAAGCCCCAGAACGGTAATTAAAAAAGTAAGATAAAATGTGGTTTCCAGTTTTTCTTTCATTTGTTCTCTAATGGGTTAGCATAAACCTGATCCTTTCCTTTTCCACCTGTGATATAACTTTACCATAAAGTTTCAAGTATTTTTTAAGATATTTCCTGGCTTCCGATTTTTCCCCAAGCTTATAAAGGGTAGTTCCCAGGTTGAAAAGAGCAAAATAATGGTTCGGGTCTTTTTCAAGTGCCCTTTCCCACCATTTTACCGCTTCCCGGGGATTTCCCCTCATCTCGTAGGCAGCTCCTATCCCGTTATAAGCAGACGCAAGGGATGGGTCAAGTTCTATTGCCTTTTTAAAATATTTTTCTGCATCTTCAGGTATCTGCATGGAAAGAAAAAGGGATCCAAGATTGTTGTAAACTAAAGGATCATTGGAATCAAGTGACAGAGCTTTTCTATAAGCTTCCATAGCTTCATCATAGTTTCCCGATCTCCAGTAAGCAATTCCCAGAGAATTCCAGGCATCCACATCGTTTGGGTCTCTTTTCAAGGCTTCTTTCAGGATAGGGATGGCCTTTTCAGGCTCCTGTTTTTCCACAAGTGTTATTCCCAGAGTGGAAAGAAGAGAACTGTTTTCCGGGTTATATTTGAGACCTTTTCTCAGAACTTTTTCAGCTTCATCAAATTTACCAATTGCTCTGTACATGGTTGCAAGAGTTGTATAAGCCTGAACGAATTCAGGTCTCTGCTCAATTATATTTTCAAGTAACGGAATAGCATCAGTGACCTTTCCTTCGCTGAATAATTTTATTGCATCCATGAGTTTGAGATGATAGGGCAGAAGGACTTTGAGGTCATCCGCCTTTGAATAAACTTTCTTTCTGGTTGCGGTGCCCACAACGTATCCCAGGCTTCTCAGTTTTTTGATTTCCTCCGCACTTACCTTCTTCCTTCCCTCAGGTGAAAATCCTTTGCTGTACGAATCTATTATCTTTTTTAACTGCTTTTCAAGTTCTATTGTGTCATATCCAGAAGCGAGATTTTTTGTCTCATTGAAATCTTTATCAATATCATAAACTTCCTTTATAGGAAGGTCTATGAATTTTATATTTCCTTTTATAAATCCTCTCAGGGGAGCCCAACCTCTATTGTAATAAGCAGAAAGTGCTTCAAAATATATTACTTTATCTCCCTTCCCTTTTCCCTTCATCTCTGGTAATAGAGACTTGCCCTGAAGAAATTCTGGTTTTTTAATGTTCAATATGTCACATAAAGTAGGAAATATATCAATGTGAGAAACCTTTTTTTCTGACTTTATGTGTTTTATTCCAGGATAATAAATAATTAATGGAACATGAAGAGTTGAGTTATATGCGAAATAACCATGAGTCCTTTCCCCATGTTCTCCGAGAGCTTCTCCGTGGTCTGAGGTAATTACAATTACTGTGTTTTCCATAACCCCCTTTTTCTTCAAATAAGCGAAAAATTTGCTGAGTTGCTGGTCGGTGTAAGCGATTTCTCCAGAGTATAGGTCATTTTTAAACCGTGTATTAAATGGTTCAGGGGGATTATAAGGCTGATGAGGGTCAAATAGATGTATCCAGAGAAACCACTTACCTTTTTGTTCATCCAGCCATTTTTCGACAAGGGACAAAGTTTTCTCCGCTCTTCTCTCTGCAAAAAAGAACTGAAACTTCTTTCCTGTTCCATATCTGTCATCATAAACATCAAAGCCCTGATAGAGGCCGTATCTTGAATCAAGAGGAAAAGCAGACACAAAAGCTCCGGTGGAATAATTGAATGTCTTCAGAAATTCAGCCATGGTAGTGTAAGAATCTGAAAGGACAAATCCAGAGTTATCGTGGATACCATGGGCAATAGGTGTAAGACCTGTGAAAATTGAAGTGTGTGAAGGAAGAGTTAAGGGAGCATGGGCAAATGCCCTGGTAAACAATGCTCCTTTTTTAGCGATAGAATCAATGGCCTCAGTTTTTACTGGGGATTCGGGGTTTATAGCACTTACATGGTCTGCTCTCAAAGTGTCAATTGTAATTACAAGCACATTAAAATCCCTCGGTTTTGAAGAGCATCCATTAAAAATGAAAAGAAAGGCAATCAAAAAAGGTAAAAACTTTCTCATACAAGTATTTTACAATCAAAGAGGAATTATTCAAGGTAGGGGTGGAAGAGCTCCTTTGCTCTTCCACCTTTTAAGTTTTATTTCATGTTTTTATAAGGCTCTATTCCCATATTATAGAACATGAATGAAAGAATATCGGTGTAATAATTAATGGTTCTTGTAGTTCCTGTAGCTCCTCCATGTCCTGCCTTTGTTTCTATTCTTATTAACACAGGATTCGGGCCTTTATATTTTTCCTGCAGTGTTGCTATATATTTAAACGAATGAGCAGGAAATACCCTATCATCGTGATCAGCAGTTGTGACAAGAACTGCTGGATATGGCAGACCTTCCTTTATATTGTGAAGAGGAGAATATTTTATTAGATATTTGAACTGCTCAGGGTTATCGCTGGAACCGTATTCGCTTACCCAGGCCCAACCTATAGTAAATTTTTGGTATCTTAACATATCCATAACTCCTACTGCTGCAATTGCTACTTTGAATAATTCTGGCCTCTGGTTGATTACAGCTCCTATTAATAAGCCACCGTTGGAACCTCCAAATATTGCAAGATGGTCTGAATCTGTATAGTTGTTATTTATTAGGTATTCTGCAGCAGCTATAAAGTCATCAAACACATTTTGCTTGTTTTCCAGCATTCCTGCCCGGTGCCATTTTTCTCCATACTCTCCGCCACCTCTTATACATGCCATTGCGTATACTCCATCATTTTCCAGAACAGGAAGCATTGTTACTCTAAAACCGGGCCTCATAGGTATATCAAAGCCTCCATATCCGTAAAGGAGGGTAGGTCTTTTACCGTCAAGTTTCAATCCTTTTTTGTGAACTATAAATAGCGGAACTCTGGTTCCATCCTTGCTCGTATAGAATACCTCCTTTGTTACGTAGTCCTCCGGGTTAAATTTAACTTTAGATTTTTTGAAGAGGGTGGATTTATTTTTTTCTATATCATAACGATAAATTGTGGGTGGATATGTGAAAGAGGTAAATGTGTAGAAAGTTTCTTTGTCTTCGGGTTTTCCCCTAAAGCCGTAGACAGTTCCTATACCTGGAAGTTCAACATCGTATAAATATTTTCCATCGGGTGTGAAAACGCTAACCTTTGAGTTGGCATCCTTAAGATACATGGCGAAAAGCTTTCCTCCTACATAGGAGACATCTTCCAGGCGATCTTTGCCCTCTGGAATAACATCCTTCCAGTTTTCCCTTGTAGGGTTATTCAGGTCAATAAGGACTAATTTATAATTAGGTGCTTTGTAATCGGTTAATATGTAAAATTTCCCATTTTTTGCTGCAATAAAACTAAAGTGGGCATCCGGATTGTCGATTAATTTTACAATTTCTGAATTTTTCTTTGTAAGGTCCTTATAGTAAAGCCTGTTTCCTGTGGATGAACTTTCCCAGACGTTGAGAATAAGATATTTTTCATCAGGGGTTACATAAACACCGAAACCTCTTTTGGGATGTTCTTTATCCTGATAAACGAGAATATCCTTTTCTTGAGGTGTGCCAATCCTGTGGTAATAGACTTTCTGGTAAAGGTTAGCCTGCTTGAGGGCTTCTTCTTTTTTAGGTTTGTCGTAACGGCTGTAGAAAAATCCATTTTTGTACCATGCCATTCCTGAAAATTTTATCCATTTGAGATGGTCAGGGAGAGGCTTTCTGGTTTTGAAATCCACCACAAAAAATTCCCTCCAGTCAGAGCCTCCTCTGGAAATGGAATAACCAAAGTATTTATTATCATGGGAGAAGAAAAGTCCCGTAAGTATAACTGAATTATCTTTAGAGAATTTATTGGGGTCAAGCAGAACTTCCGGTTTCCCATCCAGGCCTTTTTGGACATAGACAACACTCTGTTCCTGAAGGCCTGAATTATAGGAAAACACATAATAATCTCCAACTTTGCTTGGCATGGAATACTTTTCGTAATTCCATAGTTCGGTTAATCTTTTCCTTATTTTATCTCTGAAGGGAATTCTGGAGAAATATTCATCGGTGAGTTTCTTTTCCTCTTCTATCCATTTCTTGACTTCAGGGGAATTTATATCCTCCATCCAACGATAGGGGTCTGCAACTTTAGTCCCGAAGTAATTATCCACCACATTTACTTTTTTTGCCCGGGGATATTTGAGCCTTTCCTGTTTTTTTGAACATGAAACCAAGGTGAGAATCCCGATTGTTGTTACAATCAGGATAATAAAAAATCTTCGCATTTTTACCCTCCTTTCATAATTATTTATTTCTATTTTACGACATAACACTATTCTTGTTCCCAGAGTCTTAAAATTTTTTACCATTCGACTATATCCTTAATTTTGTAAGCCTCTTTTAATACAATCTGCCAATCTAATTTACCTTCTTCTATCCTGTCCATAGCATCTTCAAGTTTTTTCGTAAGCTCCTCGCTTACATATCCTTCGTAATTACGGTGTAAAAATTCATATACTTTTTTCCCTCTTGCCGTAGGGTGGAGCCATCCTTTCACTTCAATAACGTAACCTCTCTCTAGAAGAGTTTGAACTATATGTGCATAGGTGGAGGGACGGCCTAATCCTCTTTTCTTCATTTCAGCTATCAGGCTTCCCTGAGTAAATGGAGGAACCGCTGGAACCTTTCTGTATCTTATCTTCTCTATTTTTATCCCTTCTTCCCTATTGAAAATAGTAAAAGTTCTGTATATCAGGTCAAATCCGTGTGCTAATACTTCTATTATTACTTCCTTTTCGAAATTAAAAAATGGCAATTCTATAAAGAGCGTTTCTTTTTTGACCCGCACACTTCGCATCTGTGAGGCTATAAATCTTTTGAAAATCAGAGAATACAGTTTTATGGCATTCTGGGGATTTGCAAACTCAATAACTCCAGCAGTTATCATATTTCGCAATCCTACTTCATCTATAGGCCTTGTAGGTCTTATGCATTCATGTGCTCCTCCTGTTCCCCACGTTCTTGGATAGAATAATTCGTTTCCGAATTTATCCTGTATGTATGGTCTTGCTACTTGAAATTTCCCTGCATCTGATACCCTTGTTGAATCAGTTCTGTGATAGGTAATGAGTCCATATTCAAAAAGGTCCTGAAGAATCATCATTACTTTCTTTGCGTCCATTCTGAATTTCGTCCAAGCCTCTTCCAATATGGTGTCAGTGGTAAAAGGAGGGGGTGGGATTATCTCTTCAATAGATGAGGAAGAGAGATAAATTTTTGCCGAGTTTATATTCTCTGCTACTTTCTGGGCTGTTTGCACGTTATCGGTGAGTATTCTGACAACGTATCCATTTATTCTCAGTATAAGCTCGCCCTTCTTCTCTCTGGTTGCTTTTTCCCTTTCTATTATCCAGCCCAGGACTGGAGTTTGAACTCTTCCGGCAGAAAGCCAATTTTTACCGAATTGCTTCCATAAAACACGTGAAAGAGCAAAACCGACCCATCTGTCTAAAATGCGTCGAACCATCTGTGCTTTAACAAGATTAATGTTAAACTCCCGAGGTTTTTCGATTGCTTGCCTGAAAGCAGTGGGTCTTATTTCATGAAATTCTGCTCTTTTAATGTTATCTGAAAATAACCGTAGTAAGAGATAAAGATCATAAGCAATTTTTTCCCCCTCTGAATCCGGGTCAGTAGCGATATAGACTTCATCCACCTGGAACACTATTTTTTTTGCACCATCAACAATGTCAATCTTATCCCTTATCTCACCATCGCAGTGCGACTTTAAATATCGAACGTCTGTATGTTGTTCTGAAGATTTTATACAAGTTTTTATGGTATCGTAAATGGGAAGAAATTTATCACCATTAAGAACTCCAAAAAATCCTCTGTCTGTTACAAGGTCAAGTATGTGTCCCAGTGAAGCAGTTATAATAAGTAATCTATCTCCTAAAGGGACTTCATAGGCCATAAGTTTTCCTTCAAGTCTCGATTGGGGTCTTCCAAAAAATCCGGCAATTGTTCTTGCTTTATTCGGAGATTCGACTATCACAAGAGTTGTTCTGAATAAGTTTTTAACCTCAAAAGGAATGTCTCCAGAAATTGAAAGACGTGCTCTTTCTCTGTCCCTTTCTATTTCCTTTATTACAGAGTCCATGTCTATTTCTTTTAAAGATCTGAATTCAATATCCTGACTTGCAAAATATATAGAAAGTCTTTTCCGGAGTGATGAGAAGGCTTTTTTATCCCAATAGAAAAGGATGGAAAATCCACGAGTTAAACCTCCGGCGACCATTCTTGACGTTCTTCCTGTAGCCTGAATATATGATGATGAATCCGCAACAACTAAGTGTAGTTTGCCTTCAAAATAATGCAAACTTATATCAGGAGATTTTTCAATCTTTTCCAGAAACTCTTTATTATTAAGGAATTCCTGTAGCCATTCTCTGATTTTTTCGACCCTGGTTTTTATAGAAGCATATTTTTCAAGGTCTTCCTCGCGTAATCCTGTATATTTTTTAAGGTATTTTATATATTTCAGAGCAAGAGTTTTGTCCCTGTTATCAAAAAGTTCCATGAGAATGACAAGTAAGGAATAAAGAGAAGAGGGTTTATTGCTAATATCTATGGGAAAAATATGTCTGGGAACGCCAAGAAATACTGTATATTTAATTATATGAGGAAGGTCCACTCCTCGCACGATTGGATTCCCGGGATGTGAGATTCCAAGGACAATATCGCATTCATCATTTTCCAGTATTTTTAAGAGGTCTTCTACTTTTGTGTCATCATAAGATATAGCTCTGATTCCGTTTTCTTTATAAAAATTCAGCGCCGTTTTTACCCCTTCCTTTCCAATAATTATTGGAACATATACAAGTCCACCTTTTCCGAATTTCCTTATGATTTTTAAAGAATGTTTTAATGCTTCTTCGAAAGAGTTTACTTCCTCTGCAACATCCAGAACATTTCTCAGGTTTACTATGGCTTTTTGTATACTGAAACCGAGGAGATTTTTAAACAGCTGAATTCTATTACCTTTAGGAGTGACTGTAGCAGATGAAACTATGAGGACCGTGTTCTTTTTGCTTTCTCTGATAGCAGAGAGTCGTTTCTCTTCATCCTCTGTTTTTTCTCTTTTAGTTGCAAGAGCTATTTCTTCTTTACTGAACCCCAGAAGTTCGAAAATTTTAGAAGTGTTTTTTGAACTTTTAAGAAGAGAATCCACATCATCTATGAAGATAAATTTAAATTTAAATGTTTTCAGGGTATCAAAGTTTTTATTAAGGAACATATTTGTTCCCAGGAGTATCTCGAAGTCACCATTTTTGAAGGCTTCCTTTGAAGTTTTATTACTTCTGTAAAGCAGAACTTTTCTCTCTATACCAGCTCTTTTCATTAGTCGGATTAGCCTCTCATAGCTTTGTGCAGCCAGCATTTTTGTGGGAAAAATAAGAAGCGATTTTTCTTTCAAAAAAAGTGTCATCACAAGGCCGAAAGTGCTTTTTCCTGTTCCTGTAGGAGCCACCATAGCAAATGAATCTTTCATGAATACCCGCTTTGCCCATAGCTTTTGCAGGCTTAATAGCGGTGTTCCCATAGATTTTTCAAAGAAAGCTGAAAAATCCTTGAGATCTTTTTCTGCCTTGCAAAAGTCCCTCAAATTTTTGAGTTTCTTTTGATTAACAAGAACCTCGCAGATTGAATTTCTGGGAGTTATCTCCGGGAGGCAATGCTTACATACTGAGCCAGCCTTCAGCCTTTCTTCGTCTATAATCCCTCTGCAGTTTGGACAACCTGATTCAATTAACAATAAACTCATAAATAAAGTATAAATATAACATATAAAAAAGAAAATATATCCCTCATACAGTAACCAGGATTGTATATACATATACGCATTTGCAACATATATAGTAAAATATTCTCATGATTAAAAGGATTGGCTTTATATCTACAAGAATTGCTGGAACTGATGGCGTGACTCTTGAGACAAAAAAATGGGCAGAAGTTCTTAAAAGAAATGGATATGAACTATTTTATCTGGCAGGTGAACTGGATGTGGATGATAGTTGTTGTATGCAGGAGGAATTATTTCACTTCAAGCATCCGGAAATTTTAGAAATTCAAAATTTTTGTTTTGGCAGAAAAACCAGACCCGTTGAAGTGACAGAAAAGATACATTCAATAAAGGAGAAGCTGAAGAAAACGATACAAAAGTTTATAAAGAAGTTTGACATAGACCTTATAATTCCGGAAAATGTACTGGCTATTCCTCTAAATATTCCCTTAGGACTTGCTCTTACCGAATATATTGCAGAGACAGGAATTCCAACTATTGCTCATCATCACGACTTTTACTGGGAAAGGGAGAAGTTTCTTGTTACAAGTTGCCTGGACTATCTCTCCATGGCTTTTCCACCGCTTCTTAATGGTATAACAAATGTGGTTATAAATACCCTTGCCCTCCAGCAAGTGACTTACAGGAAAGGGATGTCTGCAGTGCTTATTCCCAATGTTTATGATTATGAGACGCCCCCTTCTCCTCTGGATGAGTACGGGTTATCTTTGCGAGAAAAACTTGGTTTCTCAGAGGATGACCTTTTTATCCTTCAACCTACAAGAATTGTTCCCAGAAAGCAAATAGAGAAAGCAATAGACCTGGTAGCATTAATGAAACTCCGCAGGCCCGCCCTCGTAATTTCTCATTCTAAAGGAGATGAGGGAGATGATTATTTTTATCGTATTCTCTGGTATGCAGAGAAAGCTGGCGTGGAGTTGATATTCATCGAAGACCTGATTGAAGAAGAAAGAGACGAAAGCAAAGGAACTTATACTTTATGGGATGTGTATAAAAACGCTGACCTCATCACGTATCCTTCCGGTTATGAAGGTTTCGGCAATGCCTTTCTGGAAGCAGTTTACTTTAAAAAATTGATTTTTCTTAACAGATATTCAATTTATATAGCAGACTTAGAACCACTGGGTTTCGATGTGGTAGCCTTCGAGGGTTTTGTTACGCAGAATGTAGTTGAAAACATTTACAGATATCTTAAAAGTCCTGCTCTTCTTGAGAACGCAGTGGAGAAAAATTATTCCCTTGCCAGGAAAAATTTTTCATACGATGTGCTTGAGAGAAGATTGATACCTCTGGTGGAAAGTTACAATGCGTAAGGCTGAGAGAAAACAATCCATAGCTCTTCTACATTATTCCGTTCCTCCAATAATCGGTGGAGTAGAGGAGGTTCTAAGACAACATGCGAATCTTTTTTACAGATATTACCATAAAGTTCTGGTTCTTGCAGGAGAAGGTGGCGAATTTTCAAGGAAATATGAAATAAGTTTTAATCCTCTTCTTTCCTCAAGAAATAAAACAATTATTGAAGCACAAAGACTTTCCATTGAGGAAGGGAATAATGAGCGCATTTTTAAGCTTTCCAGAAAAATCTATAATTTTTTAGAAAGATTTCTATCAAACGTAGAAATAATAATAGCTCATAATATTATTTCTATGAATTTTAATTTACCATTCACTCTGGCTTTGAATAGGCTTGCGAATGAAACAGATAAAAAAATTATAGCCTGGAACCATGATTCTCCTTATTTTTATGAAAACTATCCCTCTTATCTGGATAGGGAGCCGTGGAATATTCTTAAAAACTTTAACCCCAGAATTACTTATGTCGCAATTACGGAGGCCAGGAAAAGGTGGTTTTCTAAGCTTTATGGAACTGACAGAATCGAAGTTATCACAAACGGAGTAGACCCTGTGGAATTTTTTGGATTTTCCCCGATAACAATAAGATTATTAAGGGAATTAAACCTGTTTTCAGCCGACCTTATTGTTCTTCAGCCTTTTAGAATGGTTAGAAGAAAGAACATAGAGCTAAGCGTGAGGGTTTTGAAAGCCCTTAAGGAAAAAGGTATAAAAGCCAAATTTATCTTAACTGGTAAATATGACCCACACAATGAGGATTCAAGGAACTATCATAAGGAACTCCTGAACCTTATAAAGGAGTTGGGATTGAGAAAGGATTTCATTATTTTGACAGATTTAAGGCTCCCCGGAGGTCATAGAGTAGTTCCTTCCAGAGAGATGGTTAAAGAATTTTATCAGATATCTGACCTGGTTTTTATTCCCAGTAAACAGGAGGGATTTGGACTTCCTCTTCTGGAAGCAGGTTTATTAAAACTTCCGATTGTCTGTTCGGATATTTCCCCTTTCAGGGAAATCGGTGGGAGTGATGTGATGTACTTCAGTTTTCAGGAATCCCCTGAGGAAATAGCGGAGAAAATAATTAAATATATGTCTTCTTTTGGTCCGGGGAGGATGTTCCGGAAGATAATGAGAGAATATGTTCTGGATAATATATATAAGAACAAAATTTATCCTCTCCTTAGCAAACTTGCATGAGAAGGGATACTCTTTAAGTGATTTAATATATTTAAAAATAAAAGTTCAATAGAGAAGGCTCTACCTGTCAATTTTCAATATCTGTTTCTTTGTTTCTTAATTCTTCCATGTCCACAAAAGTTTCTTTGTATACAAAAACCTTGTTTTTTCCTTCCT
>Ga0190334_1000007_pt1 | contig 96124 bp, 75 predicted proteins | sample 48720478_MG_FD_161270 | JGI IMG/M metagenome (GOLD analysis project Ga0190334, IMG submission 161270) | Hydrothermal vent sediment bacterial communities from Southern Trench, Guaymas Basin, Mexico - 4872-04-7-8_MG | ecosystem: Environmental > Aquatic > Marine > Hydrothermal vents > Sediment ... | reverse complement strand
GCGGTGAGTTTATGGTATATTTTTTTTCTCCACCGGCATATAATCAAGATAGGGATGGTTTTGTTTACTGAAAAAATAATTAATATTGTCCATTCTTCTAAATTAAAAAACTAAAGGAAAGGGATATGAAAAAAATTCTGTTTTTTGTGATCGTGTTATTTGCGCTGACCAGCCAACTAAACGCACAGCATTATGTGAATTCCATTGGTTTGCGCGGGGGAAACCCTTACGGACTTACCTTCAAACATTTCATGACAGAGGAAAATGCCCTTGAACTCATACTTTCTTCCTATTCATTTGTCTCGGGGCTCCAGATTACTGGTTTTTTTGAAATGCACCGTCCCACCAATGAGGTGCCCAACCTGAATTATTATTTCGGTGTGGGTGCCCATGCAGGTTATGACGACTATGGAAGATTTTATACCAGCCTGGGAGTTGAGCCTGTTCTCGGGGTGGATATGATAGGAGGCATGGAATACACTTTCGACGACCTCCCGCTAAATGTCAGCCTTGACCTGATGCCAGGCCTCAATATCATCAGCACATTCCGGTTGCTGATCGGCGGTGGTATATCTGTGCGATATATTTTCTGAGGAAAACAGACGAACAGAACACCAACCGGCATATTTTTATAAAAAATATTGACAAGAATAAAAAAGTTCTTATTTTTGCAGTCCCAATAAAGGGAAGTTCTTTACGGGGCCCGTTCGTCTAGGGGTTAGGACGCCAGGTTTTCATCCTGGTAACAGGGGTTCGATTCCCCTACGGGCTACATTTTTTGATGAAAGAAAGATAAGAAGGAATGGCCAATCACAAATCAGCACTGAAAAGGATCAGGCAAACCGAAACCCGGCGTCTGAGGAACAGATATTATGCCCGGACAGCCCGGAATGCAGTGAAAAAGCTGCATAAAACCACCAGCAAACAGGAAGCCGAAGAAATGCTCCCGAGGATAAATGCCATGCTGGACAAACTTGCCAAAAAGCATGTCATTCACAGGAATAAAGCCGGCAACCTGAAAAGCAGCCTTGCCAAGCATGTAAACAGCCTGTAAGTATACTTTTACTTAATCGACATCCTTCAAATTAATAATAATTTGGCTGTCATATCATTATGGCAGCCATTTTTCTTTCCGGGCCAGCAGAATGCCCGCATTTTTATATTCCCCTTAATTTTTCTATCTTTCATGTATACTTTTCTCTTACGGTCATGGATTATCAAACCAGGCTGAGCATCAAGGACTGGGCCGTGGAAGATCGTCCACGGGAAAAACTTCTGGAAAAAGGAACACATACTCTGAGTAACGCAGAACTGATCGCCATACTGATCGGTTCGGGAAGCAGGAATGAAACTGCCGTAGAGGTCGCGAAAAAGATACTTCTCTCCGTGGGAAACAACCTGAACGAACTGGGCAAGCTCAGTGTGCATGATCTGATGAAGCATAAAGGAATAGGAGAAGCCAAGTCCATTTCTATTGTGGCTGCTCTGGAACTGGGACGCCGAAGGAAACTTTCCGACGTCAGGGAAAAAAAGAAAATCTCATGCAGCCGTGACGTGGCCGAAATATTCCAGCAGATACTGGAAGACCTGTCCCATGAAGAATTCTGGATCCTTCTGCTGAACCGTTCAAACAGAATCATTGCCAAAATGAAAACCAGCCAGGGCGGTATAGCAGGAACCGTTACCGATGTCAGAATTATCCTGCGTGAAGCCCTGGAGAAAAGGGCTTCTTCCCTCATTCTGTGTCATAATCATCCTTCAGGCAATCTCACCCCCAGCGAAGCCGATATCAGCATCACGAAAAAACTCAAGGAAGCAGGCAAACTGATGGATATTCAGGTTCTTGACCATCTGATCATTGCCAATAATCAGTTTTTCAGTTTTGCCGACGAGGGACTCCTTTGAAAACTACAGCGCATATGATCAGACATTTGGGTCAGAAAGAAATCGATCCCGCCAGATGGGACAAAGTAATCGCACGGTCTCTGAATGCCAATATTTTTGGATATTCATGGGCACTAAATCGCCTGTTCGACCGATGGGAAGCCCTGGTAAACAACGACTATGAAATGGTCATGCCTCTTCCCTCGGGTAAACGATGGGGAATGCGCTGGTTGTCCAACCCGGTACCGGGAGTATCTCTGGGCATTTATTCGCATCAGCCTCCTTCGGAAAATATCATTCTGGAATTTCTTCAGCCTGTTATTAAAAAGTTTCATTTTATTCACTATCCCCTGCACAAGTACACCCCTGTCCCGGTCGATAAAAAATTCCTGGACACCTATGCCACCACCAGTCTTGACCTGATCCGGCCATACCATCAATTGAAGCGTTCTTTTCACCGGGAAGTACAGGATCTTGCTGCCGAAAAATCTTATGCTGCTGGTGTCCGGCCGGTGCAGCCCAACGATCTTATCACCATGTGGGAAGATCACAGAAATAACAGATCAGCAGCAGGAAAAATCGTCAACCTCCGTAGTGCGAGGCTACTGGCAGCTCATGCCATCCGTTACCGCTACGGTATTCTATGGGGAATGTATTCCGAAGCAAACAACCTTTCTGCTGTTTGTTTGTTCATTTCAGGTCATCAGAAAACCCATCTCATGTACCCGCTTGAAACACAGGAAGGAAAAGAGGAAAAAGCGTTGTGCCGGTTGATCAACCGGTATCTGGTGGAACATTCGGGAAGAAATCTGGTCATCGAAACCTGCAATCAATGGTTTAATAACGAGGAAAATCCCCTGTTGTTCTTCGGAGGAACAACATTCCATGGTCCGGTCATATCCCGCAATCGTCTCCCTTTAATCTTCCCTCCCCTCAACAGGTATTTTCAACCCTGATCCGGCCCCCACGGAATTACTTCGGAACGGTCAGGACATTGATCCAGCAGGGCTACCGCATTCTTACCAAGCAGAGGATGCTTCCAGTCCGGAGCTATTTCCACCAAAGGAACCAGGGCAAATCTTCGTTCTTCAAGTCTGGGATGAGGAATCGTCAGACCGGTTTCATCCATAATGAGGTCATCATAGAAAAGAATGTCAATATCAATTATCCGGTCGGTATAGCCTGTCGCATTTCTCAGTCGACCCAATTCCCTTTCTGTTTCAAGGCAACCGAATAGTACTTCATGTGGAGATAATACGGTTTCAAACAACAGGGCACGGTTAAGAAAATCATTCCTGCCTGCAAAACCCCACGGGGGAGAACGGTAATATCCCGAAGCGGCCAGTTTTTTCCCTATGGTGCGGCAAAGCATATCTCCAGCCCTTTCCATCTGCGCGTAGCGGTCACCCAGATTACTTCCCTGTAACAAACATACAACTGACATAGAAATGGAATCTATACTGTATCAAATAAACATATTTTGAAAAAAAAAACAAACAACCAATTTTACATTTGCTTATCTTTATATCCTTACTGGTTATCCAATTCAAACCAGATCATGTGAAATCAACAAATAAAAAAAACATTTCCCATGAAAGATTTTCTGAAATACACGCTGGCAGCCATTCTGGGCTTTTTTGTCTCTTCTGTGATTATTTTCTTCCTTTCGCTCATCCTATTTGGCGCTATGTTGTCAGCAGGCCAAAAACCTGCTGTGATCAGAAAAAATTCTGTACTGAAACTGGACCTGAACCAAAGTATACCCGACCGTTCCAGTAACAATCCGTTCGAGAACTTCAATCCCCTGACCTTTGAGTTTACCACACCTACAGGATTGAACGATATTCTCAGAAATATCGAAAAAGCAAAGGATGATGATAACATCAGGGGAATCTATATCGAGCTGGGAGCATTGAGCCCGGGCTTTGCCACCCTGGAGGAGATCAGAAACGCTTTGATTGATTTCAGGGAATCGGGGAAATTCATCGTCAGTTATTCTGACGAACTTATCTCCCATGCCGCCTATTACCTGGCAACCGTATCCGATAAAATCTATCTCAGTCCGGTTACCGAATTCCAGTTTTACGGTCTGCGTTCTGAGATCATGTTCTATAAGAACGCCCTGGAAAAACTGGGAGTAGAAGTGCAGGTGATCCGACATGGAAAATTCAAAAGCGCTGTGGAACCTTTCATTCAGGAGCAGATGAGTGAAGCCAACAGGGAACAGATCATGACCTATATGGGAACCATCTGGGAATATCTTCTGAAGGGTATTGAGGAAGAACGAAATATTCCTGCCGATACACTGAACCGGATTGCTGACAATCTGGAAATCCAGAATGCCGATGATGCCCTCAGGCTGGGGTTTATTGACGGGTTGAAATATGAAGACGAAATACTTGACGAGCTTCTCAGCCTTTCTGACCTCAGTAAAACACAATCGGTCAGGTTTGTGAATATGTCAAAATACACCGGGGTAGAAGTTGAAAAAGAAAAGCCTGTAGAAAACAAAATAGCTGTGGTGTATGCCCTGGGGGAAATCGGCATGGATCTTACCGGCGGAGCCACCGGTATGAAACCCGGGAAAATTGCAAAAGCCATACGTGAAGCCAGAGCCGACAGTTCTGTCAAGGCCATCGTACTGCGTGTGAATTCTCCCGGAGGGAGTGTGATCGGATCTGAAGCCATCTGGAGAGAAGTAAAGGTATCATCGGGAGTGAAGCCGGTAGTGGCCAGTATGGGAAATGTGGCAGCATCGGGAGGTTACTATATCCTGGCTGCGGCAACCCGGGTGCTGGCCAATCCGGTTACCATTACCGGGTCCATCGGTGTATTCGGAATTATTCCCAATGCCCAGGAATTACTCACACGCAAGATCGGTGTCACCTTCGATGTGGCTAAAACGAATGAACATGCTGATTTCGGATCGATGTACCGGCCACTGAAACCCACTGAACGGGAACATCTGCAGGCAGGAATTGAAGAAATCTATGAGGAATTTGTCCAATACGTAGCCGACGGAAGAGATCTGGAAGTGGAAAAAGTAAAAGAAATTGCAGAAGGAAGGGTGTGGAGCGGAATTAATGCCATGGACATACACCTGATCGACGGATTCGGGGGTTTGAATGAAGCCATTGATCTGGCTGCAGAACTCGCCGGTATTAAAGACTGGGACATCAGGGAACTTCCGGCACAGCCCGATCCCCTGGAGCAAATGATGAAAAGTCTGACCGGTGAGGTCAATATGCGGATTATCAAGAAAGAGCTTGGTGATGCTGCCCGTCATTACGAAAACCTGCAGCAAATCCTTTCCATGGACAGAATCCAGGCACGCCTCCCCTACTTCATTGAATTATACTGATTCCTGTGCACCAGCAAAAAGGGGCAGATGCCCCTTTTTTTTATCTTTGCATCTATGAACCGGAAGCTCCCGCATACCTATCGTTTCCTTCTGCCCCTCTCATGGGTGTATGGCCTGGTAATCTGGTGCCGGAATTTCCTGTATGACGTCAACCTGATCAGGTCAAAAAATTACCCTGTCCCGGTCATATCGGTAGGGAACATTACCGTAGGAGGGACAGGGAAAACCCCGCACATTGAATATCTCATCGGGTTACTCCATGAAAAATACCGCCTGGCGGTACTCAGCAGAGGTTACCGGCGAAAAACCAGGCGTTTTATGATGGGACAGACAGATTCCGGCGTAAGCGACATTGGGGATGAAGCCAGGCAGATTAAAAGAAAATTTCCTGAAGTAACAGTAGCTGTTGACAGAAAACGAACCAGGGGTATTGAACGTTTGCTGAAACAGGATCCGCCTCCCGATGTCATTTTGCTGGACGATGCTTTTCAGCACCGCCGGGTTAAACCCGGCCTGAATATCCTGCTGATAGACTGCCGGCGACCCATTTCCAGGGATTATTTACTTCCTGCCGGGCGACTCAGGGAACATGCCATGGAAAAACGCCGGGCCCATATCATTATGGTTACCAAATGCCCGGAAAAAATGACCCCCATGGAAAGAAAGATCATGATTAATGATACCCGCCCCTTCCCCTATCAGAAAATCTTCTTCAGCACTTTCCGTTATGCCGATACGGTTCCCGTATTTCCGGTGGATACCAAATTCCCAGGCAAACAGGTTGTGAAAACAGAAAATTACCAGATACTGCTCGTAACGGGAATTGCCAACAACAGGCCACTGAAAAAGCATATACGTGGATTCCAGCCCAGATTCAGGGAATTGCGATTCCCCGACCATCATAATTACAACCTTTCCGATGTGAAAAAAATCATTGCCGAATTTGAAGAATTACCGGGAGACAAAAAGCTCATTCTTACAACAGAAAAAGATGCCATGCGTCTTCAGGAAAAAAGTTTCCCTGAATATATCAGGCAAAACATGTATTATGTTCCTGTGGAAGTAGATATCCTTTTTGGAAAATCCAGAACCTTTAACCGTCATATCCTCGAATATGTTAGAAAAAATAAAAGAAACAGCCGCTTATATACAGAGCAAAATTGATTTCTCCCCAAAGGTTGGAATCATCCTGGGAACCGGTCTTGGAGGACTGACCCATGAAATTGATATACTGCACGAATGGGATTACCAGGCCATTCCCAATTTCCCTGTATCTACAGTGGAAGGGCACAAGGGAAAGCTGATATTCGGAACCCTGAACGGTACCCGGGTGGTGGCCATGCAGGGCCGGTTTCATTATTATGAAGGATATAACATGGAACAGGTTACTTTCCCGGTCAGGGTATTGAAATTCCTGGGCATTCAATACCTGTTTCTTTCGAATGCCAGCGGCGGGGTAAACCCCGACTTTGAAATAGGAGATCTGATGATCCTGACCGATCATATTAACCTGTTACCAAATCCCCTGATAGGGAAACACTTTGAAGAATTCGGGCCCCGTTTCCCCGACATGAGCGAGGTGTATGACAAGTCACTCATTGCCCGAGCGGAGCAAATTGCCGCCCGTCATCACATGGAAGTAAAAAAAGGCGTATACACAGCCACCACCGGGCCCACTTATGAAACACCTGCCGAATACCAGTATTTCAGAAGTATCGGTTCAGATACGGTAGGCATGTCCACCACCCCTGAAACCATTGTGGCAAATCAAATGGGTATTCCGTGCTTCGCTATCTCCATTATTACCGATCTGGGTGTCCCGGGAAAAATTGAAGTGATCACACACGAAAATGTACAAAAAATAGCCGCCCTGGCAGAGAAAAAAATGACCCTTCTGATGAAGGAATTGATTGCCAGTCTGGCAGATTAATTTCACGGGAGCTATGAGGAAAGGCAAAGATAACGGAAACAGCGACCACCATGGCATTTATCTGATCTCGGCTGCCCATCTGCTGCATGATACGTACACAGCTTTTCTTGCTCAGGCACTTCCCTTGTTAATGAATAAACTGGGATTTTCCACAACCCTCGGCGGGATGCTGTCGGTTGTTCAGAGAATTCCTTCCATGTTCAATTTTCTGGTAGGTATTCTGGCCGAAAACGTTAAGGCCCGGTATTTTGTAATTTTTTCGCCTGCTTTGACAGCCATCGCTATGAGCCTGATCGGTGTAGCGCCGGGGTACATTTTCCTGACCGTCCTGTTGTTTGTAAGCGGAGTCAGTTCCACCCTGTTTCATGTTCCGGCTCCTGTCATGATCAAAAAACTATCGGGTAACCGGGTAGGCAGGGGCATGAGTTTTTTTATGCTGGGCGGGGAACTGGCCAGAACACTTGGCCCTCTGGTTGTTGTTGGAATAGTCAGTATCTGGGGTATTGAAGGCACCTGGCGGATGATACCACTGGGACTGCTGGCTTCACTCGTCCTTTTCCTTAAGCTGAGGCATGTAAGCATCAGCATGAATATCCCCCATGAAAAGGAAAAAGGATATTACTGGAAAATATTCATCAGGTTCCTGCCGGTTTTTATGGCCATTGCCGGAATTACATTTTTTCAGGCCGGGATGAAATCATCTCTTACCTTTTACCTCCCTACATTTATCACTCAGAGAACCGGGAATTACGAATTTTCGGGTCTTTCCCTTTCCATTCTTCAGCTGGCGGGGGCGGCCGGGACGTTCTATTCCGGAAATATATCTGATCGCATTGGCAGAAAAACAGCCCTGTTTATTATTACGCTGATAACCCCGGTTATGATGTGGATATTCATACATACCAGCGGATGGTTCACGATCCCGGTACTGGTAGTGCTGGGATTTTTCATGATGGCTCCCACCCCGGTTTTTCTGGCTATAATCCATGAACTGAGAACCGAACACCTGTCATTTGTGAACGGTGTATATATGACCATTAATTTTTTTATTAATTCCATCATGGTTATGCTGGTTGGGTATGTATCCGATCAGTTGGGCATGGAAACTACATTTAAGATAGCAGCCATATTTGCCGTTTTTTCCGTTTTTTTCGCCCTCAGGCTCCCGGGAATCATCAGGAAAAAAAGGTAGCCTACAGGCGGCGTGCCAGGACACAGGTTTTTTTAAGCCGCTTCACACGACCATTCAGATCAAATACTTCAATATAAAAGACATATATTCCTATACCGGCCTGAGAACCGTTTTCCATCCTTCCGTCCCAGGATATCCCACCCTCCATACCCATCAAATGGTTCCGCGCCAATCTTCTTATTTCCCGACCACGGGCATCAAAAACGGTAATACGGGCAACATAACCGGGCTCGGGCATTTGGTAATACAGGTTGACCACATCATCTACCCCATCGTTATCAGGAGAGAACACTTCCGGTTCCACAACAAATTCTTCCTCCGGAGAACTAATTTCACTGAACTGTGAATTTACCGTTCCAGGAGTTCCGTATCCCGCTGTTTCGGAAGCTGAATGCCAGTTGGAAGCGTCGTTAGCGGGTCTGTCATAATGCACTCTTTCCAATGAAACCCCTTCATAGTTTTTTAACAGGGAGAAATGCATATCTTCGGTGTACCTAAATTCATCAATTACCTGCAATTTTTGATTCAACAAGATGATTATGCCTTCCTTGTCGGGCAAAGAGGGCAGGTTTTCCACACGGATAAAAGCCTTTTGATCATGCAAAAAATACCTGCCGATCACGCTCGACGGATCTGTGGTGAATACTTTATAATCTCCCGGGAATATCAGTTCCCCTTCTGATACCCTGAAAACCTGGTCAAGTTCCCCGTCGGCCTTGTTTCTGCTGGCAAGATATATGGCACCCAGATCATATACCCGGTCTGATCTGTTATATATCTCCACATAATCGGGTTCGTCAGGAAACGGATTGAAAAGCACTTCATTAATCACCATATCTCCGGGCAGTAACATTTCAGGAACAGCCACCCTGATTCCGGCAGGATTGGCCGTAGGATGACCGGCACAATCAGTCAGGGAATCCACAAATGTTAGGGAATAAATTACTCCTGTTCTCAGAGAATCATGAAAAAACAGTTCAACCCGGTCGTAAGCAGGGAAAAATGTATTGGCATAAAAAGGTGATCCGAACTCATGATTCAACCTGTAATTTGCCGTTTCGAAAGCCCGTAATGAATCCATTGGCTCGGAAAATTCCACTATGAATTGACCTCTCCCCGTTATTTTTATGCGTTTCGCCACAGGTCCTTCCATATCAGGGAAAAAGCCTGCCACTGCATTTTCCCTGCCCGGTGTCCCTCCCGAATAATCCGTGCTTGTCATCCAGTTCCCGCAAGGATCACAGGGGTTGGACGGATCCACCCTTTCCAGTGCCCATCCTCCTTCCGTTTTATACGATTCGGAATGCCACGACGGATCGTACCTTACATAAGTGATCAGACGGCCGTCAGGTGAGCAAAGGAATATTTCTCCTCCCGCATTATTCAGGGCGGGGAAACCGGGTATACCGAGCACATTCCCGTACACGGCAAATTCACCGGCACAGGACATATCCGCCAGTATAAGATATTGTCCGGGTTCCATAGTAACGGCTGGTAGTTCAACCTTTGTTGTTCCGGTAGACAATATCCAGTTACAAAGATCCTGTTTGTACTCACTGCGGTTAAATATTTCTATATACTCGGCCTGGGGAAGAAGAACCCGGGGAACAGGATCATACATGATTTCATTGATTACTACATCCTGAAACGAAGGCTCATGATATACAAATTCCGTTCGGGCAGGCAGCATCATGTTTCCCGATAAATCCGTTAATCCTTCAATATACAGCAGGTACTCGGCATCCTGCTCAAATACAGAAGAGAAATACAGAAGCAGTTTATGACCTCCTGCCAGGAAAACGGAATCAGGAGGACCAATTCCATCAACCATATAATGCCATGGATCAACTGTTTCACCTTCTCCAATATCTTCAGAAAAGATCAGCTGCAGTGTGTAACGGTCAACCACTACCAGACTATCCAACACAGGCGGCAAGGTATCGGGAATAAACCGGCCGGTGATAGAAAGGTCATCCATCCATAACTTCATATCCTGGGCTTTGGTATACTTGTATCTAATACCAAAATACCTTCCTGGTGTATCTACTCTGTAAAAACCACTCCCCACATTTTTAACAGAAGAAAAGCTGCCTGCCGAGTCAATTCTTACTTGCCACATCCCATCCGGAAAATATTCCACCTCAACAGCGGGTGCTGCCTGTATACCGATACCGGTTTCCCAGTTCACTGTAGTGGCAAGGATCTCATGATATTTGCCACCATTCAAATGCCAGAGTTTTAAAAGTTTGTCGGTTCCCTGAACATTCACTCCCAAAACATATCCATTGATTTGATCGGAGGTGTTCATGTATTTTGCTCGGCGGTCGGCCAGGAGAAAAACGCCCCAGTTGTTATATGCCGAAGGGCCGTATGCGTGTCTGATACGGAATCGCCACACAGCACCGGAGCTATCGGGAAACAGGGGATCTGTAAGTAACGAAATGGCATCGATACCGGCATCTGAATTGTCATAAGCATGATGAAGAGAAAAATTGCCGGATACAGGCTCAACGGAAGAAATTTCCCATCGGTTTGGCGGATAGGATTCCCAGGACACAAGATCCTCCGTTTCAAAATTATAAAACACCTGTGCACCCGCCGAAAGGGAAAAAGAAAAAAATATCCAGAGGATCTTTCTCATTTTCCGGAAGGGTATTACTTTTACCTTTCTTTGTGAAAAATACGGTTATTGTATATTTTTCTATCAAGATAATAAAAAAACATGAGAAATCAATCCATCACACTGGCTGTGGTAGGAGCTACCGGTCTGGTAGGGCGAAAAATGCTCCAGGTGCTTGAGGAGAGAAATTTCCCCGTTACACGGATAATCCCGGTTGCCTCTGAAAAATCAGCAGGGAAAATTATCCATTTCAGAGGAAAGGATATCCCCGTAACGAGCCTGGAAAACGCTCTTGGGCAGAATCCGTCACTAGCCTTGTTTTCAGCCGGAGGAAGTGTTTCACAGTCATGGGCGCCCCGTTTTGCTGAGACGGGTTGTTACGTGGTGGATAATTCCTCGGCATGGCGAATGAATCCCGAGGTTCCCCTGGTAGTTCCGGAAATTAACCCTCATACCATTCATCCCCGTACCCGCATTATAGCGAATCCCAATTGTTCCACCATTCAAATGGTTATGGTACTTGCCCCGCTGCACAAAAATTATGGTATCAAAAGAGTGGTGGTATCGACTTACCAGTCAGTAACCGGTACAGGGAAAAAGGCAGTTGAACAACTGGAAAATGAACGCACCGGTTTAGATGCGGAGAAAGTGTATCCGCACCCCATCGATCTGAATTGCCTGCCACATTGTGATGTGTTCCTGGAAAACGGATATACCCGGGAAGAAATGAAGATGGTAAATGAAACCAGAAAAATTTTACAGGATGTTTCCATCCAAATTACAGCCACAGCTGTGCGGGTTCCGGTAATGGGAGGACACTCCGAATCGGTAAATGTTGAACTGCAAAAACCCTTCGGGATGGATGAGATCAGAAAACTGCTGGCCGGTACATCCGGTATCACAGTACAGGATGACCCACAACATTTTCAATATCCGATGCCTCTTACCAGTCATGAACTGGATGAGGTATTTGTTGGCAGGCTTCGAAAAGACGAATCATGCGATAACGCCCTGAATTTATGGATAGTATCTGACAATCTGCGGAAAGGAGCTGCCACTAATGCCGTTCAGATTGCCGAATATTTGCTGGAGAAGGAATTAATATAAAAAGTTCTCATAGGGATACCGGTTTACATGTATCTCCCTAACTTTTTCATACAGGATTTGCTTAAGCTCTGACAAATTGGTCTTTTCTCTGGCCGAAATAAAGATACTTGAGCGGTTGTTTCTTCCCATCCAGGTATTTTTCAGTTCCTCCAGAGAATACTGAACGGCTTCAGGAGGCAAAAGATCATCCTCATCTCTGGGAATATAGGTATAGGCGTCTATTTTGTTAAACACCAGATAAGTAGGTTTACCGGAGGCTCCCAGGTCGTGAAGTGTTTCTTCCACAACCTTAATCTGTTCTTCAAAGCCTGCATGGGATATATCCACTACGTGTAACAGGATATCCGCTTCACGTACTTCATCGAGAGTTGATTTAAAACTTTCTACCAGATGATGGGGAAGTTTCCTGATAAAACCTACCGTATCGGAAAGCAGGAACGGCAGGTTGTCAATGATTACTTTTCGCACCGTGGTATCGAGGGTAGCGAACAATTTATTTTCTGCAAACACATCCGATTTGCTCAGCAAATTCATCAGAGTAGATTTCCCCGCATTGGTATACCCCACTAATGCCACCCTGACATATTTTTCCCGATTCTTTCTCTGAGTGACCATCTGTCTGTCAATCTGCTTCAGATGATCCTGCAGTCGGGCAATTCGGTCACGTATCACCCGCCGGTCGGTTTCAATTTCTCTTTCTCCGGGTCCCCGAAGTCCGATACCGCCCCGTTGCCGTTCAAGGTGGGTCCACATACCGGCCAGACGTGGCAGGATATACTGGTACTGGGCCAGCTCCACCTGTACTTTGGCATAGGAAGTACGTGCCCTGCGTGCAAAAATATCGAGTATCAAACTGGTACGGTCGAGCACCTTGCATTTGGCCATTTGTTCAACATTCCTGAGCTGGCTGGGTGATAATTCATCATCAAAAATCAGCAGATCGGCCTCCAGTTCTTTCACACAATCAACTATCTCACGCATTTTCCCTGTTCCCACGAACGTCTTTGGATTAGGAGCATCGAGTTTCTGGGTAAATCTCTTCAAGGGAATGGCTCCCGCTGTTTCGGCCAGGAAAGCTAACTCATTAAGATAATCAAGCGTAACTCTCTCATCCTGGCCGGGAAGGATGAGTCCGACCAATACGGCCCGTTCTGCTTCAGGAATTGTTTTAATATATTCAGGCATAGAAAAATAATGCGGCACAGGGCCGCAAAATTAATGAGTTTTCAAATGGAATAGAACAAGTCATTCCCCCGGTGATTATCAAATAATGTATCTTCTGTTTCTGTACATTATGTCCCGGATAGCCATTTTGAGTGTTTCGGTACCACGAAAAACCATTTCCACATCATTCGGAAAAGGAAGAGGTTCCAGTTTGATCAGTTCCTGATCTTCCTTGTCAAGAGCATTCACATCCCCTACGGACCTAGCAGAATGGTGTTCGAACGTACTTTCAGCACCAATGGGGTCCTTTCGTAATACTCGCGTGGGATTCAGCTGTACAATTTCCACATCTCCCTGCACCACCACCGATTTTTTCTGCAGCGTTTCAATAACCGTACAGGTAAGGGTTTTATACTTTGGCACTTTGATATCGTTGCCTGCGGTATCTTTCATAACATTGCCGCGGGCATCCAGAACATACTCCCATCCATCTTCCACCTTACGTTCTACCATGCGATCCGATTCGACCACATGATCGGGAGAAACCTCAATGGAATTCAGATTCACATAAATATGATAATCGTATTCGATATTTTCATCCAGATCGCGGGTATGGTATTCCACCCATTCTGAATTCAGATCGGCCGGGCTTATTGCCAGCAGTTCGTGTTCATATTCCGGGGGGAGTTTTAAAAGACTATGGTTCTGCATCATAATAAGCACCCTGCTCATGCCCATATTTTTTGCCTGCATCAGCAGTTGGTCAACATTTTCATAACTTCCGCCATATTCCTTTACTTTCATAAGTTCGTAATAGGCAGTACGGTATGATTCTTTGTCCCCATTATTCATCAACTGCTGAGCATGCTCATAGAAATAACTGGCAGCTCCCTGTTTGGCTTTCACTATATCAGCATCATAGTCTATATATTCATAGTCTATTGTCCTGTTCCCCATTTGGAGGGGAAGTACAGTACGCACCTTCGACTGCCGGTTTTTAAGAGCAATATACCGGTTTAAAATTTCATCCCAGTTATTGGGGTTATTTTCCAGTTTGAGGTATCGGATTTTTTCCAGATCCTGTTCATTGGCAATGCGGTAGGCTCGATCGAGTATTTCGATCTCTTCCTGGTCAGTGGGTTTTTTCATCAGATTTTTCACCGATTTGTCAATAGCCAGATCGTAATTTCCTTTCTGAAGTTGTTTTTTTGAGGAACCACAACCCATAAAGACCAGGGAAAGTAACAGTATGTAAGCCAGATTTTTCATAATGGCAGAAGATTGGTTACATGTTCCAAAATACAAAATTTCGTGTCAAAACAAACCAGCGTGCTCATGCTATTAGAAAAAAAACCCTGGACTTCAGCCAGGGTTTTTATGATTTTCACATACTCATTACTGCAGAACAAACACAATGGGAAAAGTATAAGCTACCCTGACAGGTTTACCACGCTGTTTCCCCGGTTCCCATTTGGGAGAAGAAGAGACCACTCGCACGGCTTCAGCATCCAGTGCCGGATCCACTCCCCTGACAACCTCCACATTGCTGACACTTCCGTTGGGTTCCACAACAAAACGGACAAACACCCGGCCGCTGATTCCGTTTTCTGCAGCAATTTCAGGATATCTCAGGTTCTGCTGGATCCATTCCCTGAATCCTTCCTGCCCCTTCCCCTGAAAACTGGGCATCTCTTCCACAATAAAGAAAATTTGCTGTTCTTCCACTTCTTCCTCTTCCTCGCCTTCAAACTCGATGATTTCGATTTCCGTATCCTGGGTAACTTCCATATCTTCCAGAATCAATTCATCATCCAATTCAATATCATCATCAACAATATTAAGGAACTCCGTAACTTTCGGGGGCTCTGGCGGCTTTTGTGGCTCGGGCTGTTCCTGACGGGTAATGGGGATGATTTCCTCCTCCATTACTTCATCTCCCACCATTACAATATCCGTACTGCCAAGATCACGGCTTGTCCATTCAAAAGCAATTAACACTATTGAAAGGACAATAACCAGCCCAAGCTCAAGGAACAGACCTTTGCGCTTTTCCAGATCTGCTTTTTCTGATTTCTTGACTTCCATATCTGTTCAAATTTTTGAAGTGCTAAAAATAAGGAATAATCCCGGTATATTCAAAGTCATTTTCAAAGAATCAGTTCAAATAGTATATGTTTATTAAAAAACTTTTATCCTTTGTATCCTTTATTACAAATATACTACAAAAATTATTCCATGTCAATGTTTTATGCAGGTTTAAGACTGTTTTTCACCTGTATGGAGTGATGTCAAAAGAGTTGTTTTCCGGAACTATTTTTTTTTATATATTTGACCCGCTTTTTGAGCTACCAGATAGTAGCTCTCGTGTATTGGGGTATTAGCTCAGTTGGCTAGAGCGCTTGACTGGCAGTCAAGAGGTCAGCGGTTCGACTCCGCTATACTCCACCAGACTCTGAAGACGGAGGACTTATTCCGTCTTTTTTTTTGGATTGCTACACATACTATTATTAAAAGTCAATCCGTTTACCCCATCATTCTTTTCACAATGCTTTTGTTAAACAGAAGCAACACTGCCAGTAGGATCAGCCATTGCATCCACATGGTTGCAATACTGTATGGATTAAATGGATTGAGCCATTCTCCGGGAGCAAACTGGGTAATAGCCAGGAACATCCACCAAATAAGAAGTATCAGTGCCGCAACTGGAATAAAATAACTGATGATATAGTCCCACCATTTCCCCAGTTTCCAATCGTTTTTCATGGCATTCAAATCCGAACGAAAAGCAGTAGCCCCGCCTTTAATAACGGCACCGGCAATAATTGCCCCCGATATCATCAGTCCGACCCCCCATACAAAATCCTGGTTACTGAGAAAATCAAGGTTTCGTGCAGAAGGAATTCCCAGCAAATAACTGATACAAACCACTATCAACACAGCCCGGCTGCGCTGAATACCTGTGTCAACCAGCAGGCGGGAAGCCAACTCAAACATAGCTATGAGAGAACTGAACCCTGCAAAGCTCAATCCCAGAAAAAACAGTACCGCCAGAATGCTCCCCAACGGCATTTGGGCAAACAACTGCGGCATCCACATAAAAGTTAATCCTGTGGAAGCAGGACCACTTTCACGCATTACTTCAAGCACCTGTGCATCGGCCATCCCCAGATGTCCCTGCAGAACAGAAAATACGGTTCCGAAGATCATCACCGCAGCCAGCATACTCACAATATTGTTTCCAATTCCAGTGGTAAAAGCATTCTTTACGGCCCCGTGCTCCAGTTTCATATAAGCAGCATAGGTGAGGAACAGGCCCCAGCCGGCACCTGTATCCCATGCATTCTGTGTAAGCGCCTGTAACCAGGTTTCAGGCCGGGCAAGTTGATCCCACTGGGGTCTGAATAAATAACCAATTCCTGCTCCGGCTCCAGGAAGGGTTACTGCCCTTAGAACAGACAGAATCACAATAATCAGCAGAGTAGGTATCAGAATTTTATTCACCCTTTCTATTCTCCTGATCCCTTTCCCTATGGATAAACCGGCAAACGTAACCGCAGCAAGATGAACAAGAAAAGGCCATCCACTGTTCTGAAAACCATCCCATATCTGTATGGCTGTTTCCGTATCATGAGGCAAAGGATAAAGAACTGTCTGTACCAGATAATACAGGCACCAACCAACCACTACCGCATAAAAAAAGGCAATGGCGGTAGCCACCATGGCAACAAATCCGCCCATCCAGGCATATCTGCCACCCATGGCTTTAACAAAAATGCCTATGACACCCGAACGGTGTTTCCTGCCCAGTCCATATTCCGCAATAATCAAGGGTATACTCCACAGAAACAAAAATATGAGCCAGGCAACCAGAAAAGCACCGGCCCCTTCTTCCCCTCCCGTTTGAGCAGCAATCCTGGGGAACCTCCAGATATTTCCCGTTCCCACTGCGATACCCAGAGCACTCAGAATCAAACCAAGCCTGGATGAAAATCGCTGTTGAATGCTGGCATCGAGTGAACGGGACATACAAAAATTTTTTTGGCCAATAAAATAACAACCATCATTTAACATTTCCAAAACAACGGCTGGATATCATAAATGCCCATTATATTTTCATATCTTTAGATATATTGTTCTTTCGCAAAACTGACCCCGGAAGAAATTAATGTAAATAATTGAAACGAAAATATGGAAATAATGCATTTGATTTTATATTTTTACAAATAGCATGCCTAACCGTTATTGTGTTTATTGCACACAACAGCAGAGTTATCCAATAATTCTGCGTCTATTCCCTATTCTCAAATCACCTGATTCCAATGATACGTGAAAATATCTGAATAAATTCCCGTCTTCTTTGAATTTGAACTGGTTTTCGGCCGAGCTTTATTTATGCCCTCATTCAGAAATTATATGCTGACACAGGAAATAGAATTCCGTACAGGTATTTCCTTTCTTTAAATTAAATTTTAACACAATAAAAATCCGGCTTCTATGAATCATGTTATTCTCCCTGCTTACCTCCTGCACGGAGAAAATTAATTATGATCTGGCCAAATACAGGGAATATGAATCATTAAAACCTGAGCAGAAAAAAGAAATATATGTAGAACACTTCACAGACCGTTCAGGGATATGGCCCGAAGATTCTCTATCATACAAAATCTGTAAAATTGAAAACGGATATTACAAACTTATTGCCCGATCTTATATGCAGATCACCCAGCCTACATATCAGGTTAAACGATCTTTGCTTGAAATTGAAGTGCTGGTAAAACAGACTGAAAACCCGGATAACCTCTTTTTCCGGATTGACCTACAGAGCGTTTTTACTCTGGGCATTTCTGTTCAGGAAAGCCAGATAGGCACACAAAATTCGATGTCGGGACAATCTGTTTTAAACGGTATAAACCAATTCAATAATCTAACCATATGAATTATTTATAAATCTGTGCTGTATTATGTTAATGATATATTGGTTGGGACAAGCAGTCTGGAATATTACTATGAATATTTCGGCTTCCTGGCAGGACGCAATATAATAGCATTAGCAGATTATATAAAGTTCTACACATTTGATGTTGAATAAGGTCCGGGAGTTCGGATACTCTCTTTTAAAATATTATCATCTTTTCTCCCTGCCGACAGGAAAGATTTTATACTTTTACCTTAAGTCGTAATCAAATGCTATTGATATCATGAATAAAACCCTTTTTTTACCGGTACGTTTGTATATCCTCATATTTTTTCTTCTTCCCAACTCTCTGGTACTATCCCAGGAAAGTAAGCCCTGTTTGTCGGTTGAAGATTACGATTCCTGGCATTCACTGGGACAAACCAGCATATCTCCGGACGGGAAATGGATTGCCTATTCCCTGAATTACGTAAGTGGCACAGATACACTTTTCATCAAACCAACGCGGGGGGATAAGACATATAAAATACCTCACGGAAACCAACTTGCTTTCACGGAAGATTCAAAATGGGCCGCCTGCCTGATGGGATATTCCGAAGCAGAAAGAGAAAAAATGCAGGAGAAAAAGGAGGAAATCAGAAATAAACTGGTATTGATCTGTCTTGCTGACGGTAAGAAAAAAACAATAAAAGATATTCAGTCATTTGAATTTGCCAGAAATTCCATTCACCTGGCCATGGAAACCTATACGGGAGAGGACGAAAGGAAAGATCTGATTATCAGAAATCTTGAGCAGGGAACCCACCTGGACCTGGGGAACGTGTCGGAATGGTCGTTCAACAAACCCGGAACACACCTTGCCTTTCTTATGAATACCGAAGGAAACAGAGGTAACGGAGCCCATCTGATCCTCCTTGACAACTACCATATCCATATCCTTGACAGTGATACCGTAACCTACCGTCAGCTGTCATGGGACAAAAACGGCTCGGCCCTGGCATTTCTGAAATCGTTTACCGATACCCTGTTCAAAGATGAAAGCCATATCCTTTATGCCTTGAATGATCTGAACAAACCACAATCATTGAAAGTGCTCGACCAGCGGGAAATGCAAAGCTTTCCGGAAAACATGAAAATCAGCGAACATTATACACCCCGCTGGTCGGAAGATCTTTCTACTGTCTTTTTCGGGATAATCGACTGGGAACCTGCTGAGAAGGATTCTGTTAAACAGGGTGAAAAGAAAAACGAAAATATCGCTGGTGTGGATATCTGGCACTGGAAGGACGATCCGATACAGCCACGGCAGGAAAAAACCTACAACCGGGATAAAAATTTTTCGTACCTGTGCGCATGGCATCCCGAAACCGGCAATACCGTTCGTTTGAGTGATGAAAAAGCCCGTGAAGCAACACTTACCGGCAACCAAAAATATGCCATGGTATGGGATAAGACTCCCTATCAGCCACAGTTCCGCCTTGAACATGGGAATCTTTACCTGGTTAATGTCACCAGCGGAAAGAAAACCCCGGTGCTGACAAATTTTAAGATCCAGTATTTTGCGGGGTCATCGCCGGAAGGAAAATATCTGCTGTATTTCAGGGATCATCACTGGTGGACATATGATATTGCAGAGGATAAACATACCAATTTAACCGGAAGCATACCGGTACCGTTCTGGAATACCCGGGATGACGGACCCCTGGTTGAAAAACCTCCCTTCGGATCGGGAGGATGGATGAAAAACGACCAGGAGGTAATTCTTTATTCCGAATACGATACATGGAATTTCCGCCCCGACGGAAGCAATGCCATAAACCTGACCCATGGAAGGGAGAATGAGATACGTTACCGCATTTTACGCCTCGACAGGGAAGAGGAATGGGTGGATCCGGATCAGCCGGTTTATTTTTCCAAGTTCGGGGACAAGACCAAAAAATCGGGATTCAGTATGCTGGAACCCGGAGGAAAACTACGGGAACTGTTGTATGAAGATAAACTTTACCGGCAGCTGAGCAAGGCAAAAAAGGAAGAAGCTTATATCTACACGGCAGAATCATACGAAGATTCGCCCGACATATATTTTACTGACAATCTTTTCAGAAAAACCACACCCCTTACCCGAACCAATCCTCAACAATCCCATTATTCCTGGGGGAAAGCCGAACTGATTGACTTCACCAGCCAGAACGGAAAACCGCTCCAGGGAGTTTTACATTACCCTGCCAATTTTATCCCGGGAAAACAATATCCCATGGTGGTTTATATTTATGAGATACGTTCCAATTCACTGCACCAGTACATTCATCCTTCCCCGCGAAGTTTCTATAATATCACCCATTATTCCCAGCAGGGATATTTCGTCTTTCAACCCGATATTGTATACGAAGTGAACGAACCGGGGATGTCGGCTGTGAACTGCGTACTTCCCGGTGTTAAAAAGGTTCTTGAAACCGGAATGATTGATGAAAACAGTGTCGGGCTCATGGGCCATAGCTGGGGGGCCTATCAAACAACCTTTATCATAACCCAGACTGATCTTTTTTCTGCAGCAGTAGCAGGAGCCCCGCTAACCAACATGATCAGCATGTACAATTCCATTTACTGGAATACCGGAACACCCGACCAGCAAATTTTTGAAACCAGCCAGGGCAGATTCAGAAACCCCTACTGGGAATTAATGGACAAATATATACGGAATTCCCCGCTGTTCCAGGCTGAGAATATCGAAACCCCCCTTCTGGTGGCTTTCGGGAATGAAGATGGAGCCGTTGACTGGCACCAGGGAATCGAATTGTACATCACCATGAGAAGAATGCAAAAACCAATGATTATGCTGGTTTACGCCGGGGAAAATCATTCGGTCAGGAAAAAAGAGAATATGCTGGATTATACCGCAAAAATCCATCAGTTTTTCGCCCATTACCTCAAAAATGAAAAAGCTGAACCATGGATTATAGAAGGGATGAAATATCTTGACAAAAAGAAACGGGAAAGAGAACATCAGTAAGGAAGGATCATCTTACCGGTTTTACGGCTTTTTGATTTATTTTTTACGCACGAAATATATTGCAGAAAAAAAACTTTTCGACCTTTACATAAAAGGTACATGGGTGGCATGATGATTGTACATCACCCATTGTTCTAATCAAAACAGCCATTGTCATGAGAACCATTCCCATTATCGTGATAAGTTTTGCCCTGTTATTCCCCTCAATACTCAGGGCAAACAACGATCCGATCCCTGTTACCGGAAAGATCCGGTCGGTCACAGTATTTCAGAAAGGGGCCCAGGTTTTTCGTACCGGAACTGCCGCAATACCTTCAGGTAAATCCACCCTGGTTTTTGAAAATCTTCCCCGGGATTTGAATCCCCAGAGCATTCAGGTTTCAGGAAAGGGCGCATTCACCATACTGGCGGTTTCTCACCGCATCAACTATCTGCAAGACAGAGAAAAGAACGAACAAATCCATGCCCTGGAAAACAAACTGAAATCACTTGAACAGGAAAAAGCCATACAGGATGGACTAAAACAGGTTTTTGAAGCAGAAGTGTCTATGTTGCTGGCTAACAAGGCGATCGGAGGTTCTCAAAACGGCGTGGAAACCACACGGTTGAAAGAAATCGCTGATTTTCTGCGCAAAAGACTCACAGAAATTTCTTCTGAGAAAATTAAAATACAGGAAAAGACACGAATCCTGGAAGAGGAAATCCGGAACATCAGGAATCAGTTGAACCAGATGGGAAGTTCAGGCAGGATCCCTGTGAGTGAAGTACAGGTACAGGTCAGTGCCGGCAATCCGCAGCAAGGGAAACTGGAAATCAGTTACATGGTGAACCAGGCCGGCTGGACTCCCCGGTATGATATCCGGGCAACAGATATCCGGCAACCCATTAATCTGGTTTACAAAGCGGCCGTTTATCAGAATACAGGCGAAGACTGGAAAGAAATCCCCCTGACCCTTTCCACCGGAAACCCGCAGCTCAGCGGAACAAGACCCAAACTGAATCCCTGGTATCTGGATTTTTACGAGCCGGCGTACCGGAGCATGCAGGGTAAACTGGCTGGCGTACGGGCCACTTCTGCCAAAAACAAGGCCGAAATGGAAGAAGCCGTAGCAAGCGCTCCGGAAGCTTCCACAGCAGCATCCTATACAACTGTAAGCGAAGGGCAAACCCAAATATTATTCGAGATAAAAATTCCCTATACCATTCCTTGCGACGGGCAGGAAAACATGGTGGAAATTTCGGGTTTTTCCATCCCGGCCACTTTTGCATACCATGTAGTCCCCAAACTGGACAGGGATGCCTTTTTACAGGCAATACTCACGGATTGGAAAGAATATAATCTGTTACCCGGAGAAATGAATTTGTTCTTTGAGGGCACTTATGTGGGAAAATCTTTCCTGGATACACGCAGTACGGGCGATAATCTGGAACTATCACTTGGAAGAGACCGGCAGATCATTATTGATCGTACCATAATGAGGGATTACTCAAAAAAACAATTCCTCGGTAACAAGGTCACTGACACGCGCAGCTGGGAAATCCGCATCAGGAATAACAAGTCCGCCCCTGTTCATCTGGTGGTGCAGGACCAGTTCCCGGTATCCACCAATAAGGAAATCGAAGTGTCTCTGATAGAAAGTTCAGGAGCAAGTGTTAACCATAACACAGGCATTCTTACCTGGGACATACGCCTCCAGCCGGATGAAAGCCGTATCCTTCGGGTTGGTTACGAAGTAAAATATCCTTCTGGGAAAAATATCATTCTGGAGTAACCTTTTTTCAGAAAAACGAAAATAACATAACCGGCAAATTGACGTCAGGCGCTGTGACGCATCTATTTTATGCCCCAGGTATTTCCTGACTGGACGGCCACGGCATATTGTCCTGGTTTCAATTCACGGGGCATAACTACAAGGCTGTGACCAATGGTTTTCATTTCGAAGGAAATGGATGTCCATGCTGCCCCGGCATCTTTCCGGTATAGCAGAGATATTGATTCGGGGCCCGGAGATTTTTTCACCTGACGTAAAAAAGTGTCTCCAAAAGAAAAATACGGATCGATAAAAAAGCTGCCTTTCATAACATAATTCCCCGCGGGAATCCATTGTACATCCCAATATCTGTCACCGGCAATATACCCTTCCATTTCGATTCCTTCGGGTTCAATCCATATCAACGATGGCCTGAACAGCAATGAATCTGTGATAGAAAGTACTTCGATAACCATATTTTCTTCCGGAAGTTCATACCTGCCCGGATTACGGATCAGTTTTAACTGATCAGTTACAGCATCTGAAACCTTCTCCTCCGGATCCAGCCATGCGGCCACCGGGAAAAAAGGAAGCATAAACTCCTGATACGTCCTATTCCCGGGGAATTTTACCGTTCTTTTAATCCTGTTCATGTACCTGTCAACAAACAATACTTCTATCCTGTTATCAAGTGCAAATAATTTCCGGCCTCGAAGCCTCTGTCCCACATAAATTCCGGTACGGTATCTGGAACCTTCGTGAATAATATGCATAGAATCAATTGTAAATGCGGGAAAACCTTCTGTATAGATCCATGCATTAAAAAACGATGTCAGATCGGTTCCGGAATATTCAGAAAAAAAACGTTTCATTTCCTGTGTGGTGACCGATTGAAAAGCATACTGCCTGAGATATTCCCTGAGGGTACGGAAAAACAATCCGTCCCCCATAAAACCCCTGAGAGTATGTACCATGTCAGCCCCCTTGTCATATACAGTAGTTCCGTAAGTAATTTCTTCGGGAATACCATATACCGGATAGTATCCTTCATCTCTCAGATGTGCCTGCTGAAGGACCCTGTAATGATTTCTCCTCACATTATTCATGAAGGTTTCCCTTCCCATGGCATATTCCAGAAACAGAGCTTCTGCATAGGTAGCCCAACCTTCGTTAAGCCACATATCTTCTGCTGTGGCACAGGTTACCTGATTCCCTACCCAGCTGTGCGCCAGCTCATGAGCATACAAAAGCTGGTATTTGTCATCTCCGGTAATAGTAGAAGCTGATAAAGCAATATTACAGGCATGTTCCATAGCACCGCCTGAAAACGGAACTGACACATATCCAATCCGGGGCCAACAGTACGGCCCAAAATAATGTTCAAATGCTTCCAGTATAAGGGGAAGTGATTCAAAAGATTTTAAAGCTTTGAGCGAATCGGCTGGTTTTACATAAATAGAAACCGGGATATCCCTCTCCGTGCCGGAAATAATAGATTCCAGGGCGACATAATTTGAAACAGCTACTGACGAAAGATAAGTTGGAATAGCTTTATCCTGTTTCCAGTGAAAGGTATGGTCAGGCCCAGGATGATCTATTACCTCGAGCAATTCTCCACTGCATACAGCCGTCAGTTGGTCTTCCACTTCTATGAAATATTCGTAACTGGCACGATCAGTAAAATTATCCACACATGGGAACCAGGCCCTGCCAAAAGTTGGCGGAGTAGAACCCATACCAACCCCCATATTGTAAGCCGTCCCTTCTTTAAAATAAAATCCACCCCATCTGGGATCGGTAGCAGGTTTCCCCCGATAAAAAACCGTTACCATAAATGATGTATTCTTCTCCACCGAATAAGGCAGCGGGATAGAAAGCAATTGCCCGTTATAGGTGAAACCTTCCACAATTTCTTCATTGAACCAGACAGAATCCACCTGCATGGACAAAAGGTCGAGATGCACCCGGGTCAGGTTCTCCCGTGTGGCCATGATCTGTATATCGGCATGCCCTTTAATGAAAGGATCGTACACATCAGGTATTTTCAGATGTAAAAGATAATGGATCACATCAATGTCCTGGCCCGAAGCAGAATTTTTCCCGCCGGTCTGTAAATGGGGTGTGCCGGATATAGTCGGACAACATACAAAACTGAAAAGCAAAATCCATAGCCGGCTCAGGAATACCGTATGTAAAACAATCGTAAGCAAAGCAGATGATAAATAACTTACAATAAATAAAGGTTTCAGGCAATTAGTTGCTTGTACTGATGCGCTTGTCCTTCACTGCCCGGATAAGAGATTCGAAAATAATCCTGCCATCGGTATTACCTAATTCATCATCGGCAGCACGTTCAGGATGCGGCATCATCCCGAATACATTTTTCCCTGCATTGCATACACCGGCAATGTTTTCTACCGATCCGTTAGGATTAACGGCTTCGGAAATTTCCCCGTTTTTATCACAGTACCTGAAAAGAATTTGATGATTCTGCCGCATGGTCATCAAATCATCATTGGGAGCATAGTAACGACCCTCTTTATGGGCAATGGGAATTTTCAGTGGTTTGTTTTTATCCAGCATGGATGTCAGGGGGGTGGCATTATTGTCCGGCACAATGCAAATGTTCTTGCATACGAACTTCTGATGGTTATTGTGCAACAGGGCTCCCGGTAATAATCCCGCTTCACATAAAATCTGGAATCCGTTGCAGATCCCCAGCACAAATCCTCCTCTCTTGGCAAATTCAATAATTTTTTCCATAATGGGAGAATACCTGGCAATGGCTCCTGCCCGGAGATAATCTCCGTACGAAAAACCACCCGGTAGTATCACGGCATCCGATTTTTTGAGGTCTGTATCCTTGTGCCACAGTTCCACCACATCTTGTTCCATAACCTCATTCAGTACATAGATCACATCATGATCGCAATTTGATCCCGGGAATATGACAACACCAAACCTCATAGCCTAAAATTATCTTTTCAAAGATAGAAATTATTGGCAAGACAATTTATCCGGACAAACAATTTTAAAAACCCGAAATAATTTAGTTGGCAGCTGGTATTGAAAAGATCCCATAATTTTCGTTATTTGGAGTTTAAATCTGAAAATTATGTCAAGAATTCTGAAATTCATCGCCTGTTTTGTTCTGTCAGTGATCATTCTTTTCGGCCTTTTTTTACTGGTTTTCACTGTAACAGACTATCAGCCTGCTGAAAGGATCATTATTTATGAATCGGATAGCCCGGACACGCTCAGGGCAAAACCTTATCATGTTCTAAGCTGGAATATCGGATATGCCGGGTTGGATCAGGATATGGATTTTTTCTATGACGGGGGGACACAGGTACGTACCTATCGGGAAAAAACAGAACAAAACCTTCGTTTTATTGAAAATTTTCTCGTCACCAGGGATTCTGTGGACTTTATTCTTCTGCAGGAAATCGATATAAATTCACGTCGAACATACCGGTTCAATGAATTTGATAGCATTGATAACACACTCAGGCAACATAAAGGCTGGTTTGCCCCGAATTATAAGGTAGGGTTCGTGCCCCTGCCCATCACACAACCCATAGGAAAAGTAAACAGCGGTCTTGCTCTCTTTTCACGCTATGAACCTTCCCTGGTAGAAAGATTCGACTATCCCGGGAAATATTCCTGGCCCACCCGCATCTTTATGCTTGACAGGTGCTTTCTGGTAGCACATTTCCCCCTTTCCAGCGGCAAGGAATTGCTGGTGATCAATTCTCACAACTCAGCTTTCGACGACGGCACCCTGAAGGAACAGGAAATGCAGTACCTCAGAGAATACCTTCTGGAACAGCATCAGACCGGTCATAAAATAGTGATAGGAGCTGACTGGAATCAGAATCCACCCGGTATCAGTGCTTCCCATTTTTCATCTCCCCCTGATTTTGACAAGTTTGTACTAAACTCCATAAGCCCTGACTTTTTACCCGGCGATTGGATATGGTGCTATGACCCCCGCATCCCGACAAACAGGGATCTGAGGCATCCTTACAGGGAAGGTGAAACCTATACCACCATCATCGATTTTTTTCTCCTTTCTCCGGGCTTATCTCTGTTAGAATTAGAAGTTGAGGCAACAGACACGAAGTTCCGGCATTCAGATCATCAACCTGTACTTTTGTCATTCGGTTTATCTAAAGATTAGCTGTTTCTACCGAGAAGATCATGGAGCCCGGCAAGCTGGATATTGATGCTTTTGTTTCGGTGATCCGGGCCGGTTCCGAATACGATCTCAATAATTATTCTTACAAATCATTGCACAGAAGGCTGGCCAGAATACTGACCGATCTTGATACGGATATGCCATCCCTGCTCCGGAAGATGGAAAATGATCCCCTCTTCATTAAGCAGATGGTTATGGAATGTACCATCAGTACAACAGAACTCTTTCGGGACCCCCACGTATGGAAATTGATCCGGAAAGACTTTTTAAAACAATATCATGGGGAAGAAAATATAAATATCTGGCATGCGGGATGTTCTACTGGCCAAGAAGTATATTCCATGCTCATGCTGTTGCATGTGGAGCATTTGCTGGACAGGGGAAATGTTACTGCTACTGATCTCAATCCACACTATCTGAATACTGCCATTCAGGGATGTTATAAATACCGGTACAATTTGCAATATCTTGACAATTTTGATACGGTCATGAAAGAAAATCCAGACGACCCAGACTATCTGGAAGACATCCCTTATGAACGGTATATGATAATTGATCCCTCTGAAGATACTATCCGGATGAGACAATTCCTCCTGGAGAAACCCGTCTTTATGCAGCACGACCTGGTAAAAGGGGAAAGAATGGATTCCGGGCCGTTTGATCTGATCCTGTGCAGGAATGTGATTATCTATTTCAATTTCAATCTGCAAAACAGGGTTCTCCAACTGCTTCACAGCCATTTAAAAAAGGGCGGGCTGCTGGTATTGGGTCCTCATGAATCCATTCTTGGCAGTTTGTCGGATAAATTTGAACGCTGCCGGATAGGCTATCTGAAAAAATGAGTGCTATTGCCGGGTAAATAATTCACCGGTTATCATTACATGCAATCAATCAATAATATTTTCCTATTTTTATTGTCACTGATAATTGAATACAGGCACTTATGAGTGAAGAAATCCTGAAAGCCCTGATGCAGTTGTTTGCTCTGATCGTGAAACAGGATGGTGGAGTTGAACAGAGTGAAAGAAATTATGTTCTTGGATTTCTTACCAGTCAGCTCAATGATGAAGATGCCAGCGAATATATCCGGTTATTTGATGAATGTGCCGGAATTGTTGACGGCCGCATCCCGCCGAAGGAAAATATCCCGACCACAGTAAAGGATTCGGTAAGGATCCTGAGCATTTGTAAAAAAATCAACCATACCCTTACCCAGCAGCAGAAAGTGGTGGTGCTGGTCAGACTTTATGAACTGGTCAACACCGACAAGAAGTTCACTGAGCAGCGAATGAATATTATCAATACGGTGGCAGAGGTTTTCCGCTTCACAAGGGAAGAGTTCATGGACATTGAACATTTTGTGAAGGAAAACCAGCTTGAACAGATCGCGTCGGAAAATATCATGTTGATATCTGGAAAGAATATGGATTGCCCACGTTGCCGACACATTCAGGTTGAGTCACTCCCCGGCACCCTCGCTGTTCTCCGGATATCCAGTGTTGACCTGTATTTTCTGAAAGTTTTTACCGGACATGAAGTATCGCTGAACGGTCTGCCTGTTATTCCACACCGCATTTATCTGCTGGCCAATGGAAGCGTTATTCGTATGCCGCTTGGGAAACCCGTATATTACAGCGATATAGTAGCACACTTTTTCTCCGATGTGTCAAGGGAGAAAATATTTTTTCAGGTAAATGATCTGACCCACGTTTTCCCATCGGGAGAAACTGCCCTTCATCACATATCTTTTACTGAAGAAGAAGGAAAGCTCATTGGGATCATGGGGGCCAGCGGGACCGGAAAAACTACTCTGCTGAACATTCTGGCAGGAATGGAAACCCCTTCTTCCGGACAGGTCAGGATCAATCAGATAAATCTCCACCGTGAAAAAGACAAGCTTCAGGGAATTCTGGGTTATATTCCTCAGGACGATCTGCTGATTGAAGACCTTACCGTTTTTGAGAACCTGTATTATAGCACCCGCCTGTGTCTCAGCAACTTGTCTGAAAATGAAATCACCGACCGGGTAATCCAAACGCTTCATAACCTGGGATTATATGAGAAAAAAGATCTCAGGGTAGGATCACCCATGAACAAAGTGATTAGCGGAGGACAAAGAAAACGATTGAATATTGCCCTTGAACTGATCAGAGAACCTCTCATTTTGTTTGTGGATGAACCTACGTCCGGATTGTCATCAAGAGATTCCGAAAATGTTATGGACCTGCTTCGTGAGCTTTCCCTGAAGGGGAAACTAATATTCGTAGTGATCCATCAGCCTTCCTCTGAATTGTTCAAAATGTTCGACAATATTCTGGTTCTGGACCAAGGTGGTTATATGGCATATTACGGCAATCCTGTCGAGGCGGTAATATATTTTAAAACGCAGGATGCTCAGATTAACAGGGATATTGGTGAGTGTCCTGTATGCGGAAACGTGAATCCCGAGCTGATATTCACCATTATGGAATCACAGGTGGTGGATGAGTTTGGGCGATATACAGGTAAACGAAAAGTAACCCCGGAAAAATGGGAAAAACGTTTCAAAGAACATCACAGCCCCCAGCCTGTCAAAGAAGTAGTGAAAATTCCCGCCTCACGTACCAGCCTGCCCGGAAGACTAAAACAATTTGTCATTTATCTGATCCGTGATCTGAAATCGAAAATTGCTAATCGGCAGTATGTCGTCCTCACCCTGCTGGAAGCTCCGGTGCTGGCCCTTATTCTTTCTTATATCACCCGCTATATTGCCGATCCGAATTCCCAGGAATATATTTTCCGGGAAAATGAGAATATTCCCATTTATATTTTCATGAGCCTGATTGTTGCTCTGTTTCTCGGACTTACACTCAGCGCGGAAGAAATTTTCCGGGACAGGAAACTGCTGAAACGTGAATCCTTTCTAAATCTCAGCCGTTTCAGTTACCTGATGAGCAAAATTGTACTGCTATTCAGTCTTTCAGCCTTTCAGGCCCTTGTGTTTGTACTTATCGGGAACAGTATACTCGGCATTTGCGATATGTATTTTGAATACTGGATGGCCTTTTTTACCACAGCAGCCTTTGCCAATATGCTGGGTTTAAATATTTCCGCTTCTTTTAATTCGGCTATCACCATTTACATTATTATTCCGCTACTGATTATTCCCATGATGGTGCTCAGCGGTGCCATGTTCAGTTTCGACAAACTGAACAGGAATATATCCGGTGTCGGGAAGGTCCCTGTAATCGCAGAATTGATGGCAACGAAATGGAGCTATGAGGCCCTCATGGTTCACCAGTTTACCAGTAATAAGTATGAGCGTCTGCTGTACGATGTGGAAAAGGATGAAAGCAATACATACTTCAAAACCGTGGAATATATCCCCTTTTTACAGCAAATACTCAATAAAACGATAACAACAATGAATCAACCGGAATCGCGAGAAGAATACACCCGGTATTTATTGTTACTCAAAAATGAAATCGAATCGGAACTTGAAAAAATTCCTGATATCCCTTTTGCCTCTCCTGGACAGTTACACCCCGATTCCTTCCATATAGAAACGGCCATCCAGACCAGAGAATACCTGAACGATCTGAAGGAATATTATGCCGACATGAGCCAGCAGGCAAGTTCCCGCAAGGAAAAACTCATGGAATATTACGACCGGCAGGATCCGGATCTTTTTCGTAAGTTGCGTAAGAACTATCACAATGAAAGTGTAGCGGATATCGTACGAAATGTATATGAACGCCATCCTGTCCTGGTATACAAAAACCGGCTGGTCAGGCAGTATGAACCAGTCTTTTTTGACCCTGAACCTTCAGGTTACCTGGATTTCCGGTCGCATTTCTATGCTCCCAGAAAATTCTTTATGGGGAAATACCGTAATACTTTCCACTTTAATATGGGGATCATATGGATAATGAGCCTGATTTGTTTTATAACCCTGTATTTTCAGAGCCTGAAAAAAACGATTCAGTTCTTTGAATCTATCGGAACAAAAAAATTTAATCCGCTGGTATCTTTGGGCAAAATCAAAATATTTCATTAATTTGTTGATTGCCAAAAAAACTAAACCGCCTGAAATGTCACATAGCTGGCTTTATGGAATAATAATGGTATGCTTGCTGTTTTCCTGCAGGAACAGAAGTTCAACCGGTGTGGATGATGAATTCTATTTTACCGATACATTTGCCGTAGCAGACTCTTTCGGTATCCATCAGGAAGCCATGGAAGACATCATCGAAAACCTGGCTTCCCCTGTTGAAATAGCCGGATTATTAAACAAAATCAACGCTCCCTTCTCAAATACCTACCTGGCTTCAACTGATTATCTGGATGACTACAACACTACTTTTAAGAAAGCTGTTGCTCTGGGAGTTTTTGGTGCCGACCTGGGCTATCTGAATATGTACAATATTAATAATACTGTATTGGATTACCTTTCTGCCGTAAAATCTCTGGCCGACGATCTGAAAGTTGGACAGTTTTTCGATTTCACCACATTGAAACGACTGGCTACCAACAGTGAAAATCTTGATTCACTCATGTTTTTGTCTGTCAGAAGCTTTAACCAGATGGACCAGTATCTCAGGGAAAACAAACGCGGTCATCTCAGCTCACTGATTATGGGAGGTCTCTGGATTGAGGGCATGCACCTCGCTACCCAGGTGGCCAAAACATCTCCCCATCCTGATCTGTATAACCGGATTGGCGAGCAGAAAATTGTCATTCCTGATCTTTTGGCCTTGCTGGGACGGTACCGGGAAGATCCAAAATTTGAAAAGCTCGTTTCTGATCTGGAAAATGTAAAAAACTCTTTTGATAAGGTAACCATTACCTATGAAGTGGGAGAACCCGAAATGATTGAAAAAGAAGGAAAGTTGATTTTTATTCAAAACGAAACCAGTCATGTAGAAATGCCGGATACTTTATTGCAAGAGATTACCCTGAAAATTGAAGACCTCAGAAACCAATTAATCGGGATTTAACATGAAACCCGTTCTAATGTTCATATCATTCCTTCTTCTCCCTCTGACAGTCATCGGACAGACTGATCAGAATGACCTGTTTCAGTCCTGCCGGCAACAGGCAGGTGAAGATGCAGTGTATTTGAAGGATTTTGTGGTTAAGTTCCCGACTGCCAGAAATGACCAGAATATTCCCGTTTCAAAATATTCTGTCATCCTTTCAAAAAACATTGCATACCGATTTACGATCTGTTCTTCCGATCAGCTTGAAGGAGAAGCCATACTGCAATTATGGGATGACCGGCGCATGCTGGTTACAAACCATGTTTCCGGAAAGGTCTATTCCTCCATCGATTTTCAATGCCAGAAAACCGGAAGATATCATGTTCTGATATCCTTCAAAGAAGGGAAAGCGGGTGAGGCAATTGCCATTATGAGTTATATCAGAGATTAAAACATCTTCCTGTCAGGAAAATACAATCCGGGAAGACTCATCTGCCGGATTTTTTACAATACATAGGCCGATATTTGCAAATATCCCAGCGCCAGCAAATAACCCCATAATAATGTCTCACACTTCCATACCGGTTGCCTGATGAGGAAATAGGATGAAAAAAGGTAGGAAACGGGAAGAGCAACAATCGCCAGCATTTCGACTGAAGCTGCAGGGATCAGAAAATAACCGGCCAGGGAAATCACGAAAGTCCAGAAAATAATGATCAGATACAACCTTGAACTCACCTTTCTTGTGGTAAACCTTGCAATCATGCGAAAGGAGCTCACCAGGATCAAAAGAGCAAGATATCCAAAAAAAACAAAATGGGCCGTAGTGAAATCTTGCCATTCAATCACTTGCGTAATACCTGTAACAAACCTTCCCGGCAGGGGTTCCCATACTCCTGTCGCAATGAAATTTATTCCAACATAAAAATAAAACGGTAGAATCATTCCTATCAGGGGTGTAAACCACTCCCTCCAGTTGAATGTTCTCAGGAGATACTGGGCAATATAGATAAGCGGAAAAAATACGATCAGGGGTGGATAAAACAGACTGCCCAAACCGATCAAAAGGGCTGCCTGGAAAAAATGAAAACTGGTCCCATTGTACCGGTATGTCTGAAACAGAAGTTTCAGGGCAAAAAAAAGAAAAAAACCGGCTAAGATTACCGGGTGGAATATCTGAGTTCCGGGAAGAGCAGCAGAAAGTGTGACGATAAAAAAAGCAGGAAAAAAAGTTCGCTCAGGAATAAAATTAAAACGCGTATTCAGATGCACAGCCAGGAAAGCAAAGGTAACAGTCAGGATAATCATTATCAGTTTCCCGGGAACCTGATTCGCCCAATCGGCTGACACCCAGACTGACAGAGGTCCGGCAACAGGAACCCATCCGATCCTTTCAGCCTGACAAAAAAATCCGGGCAACCAGATCAACAGGGCAACCAGAACAATAAAAAATATGACCCCCGGCCGGGAACTACTTAATAACCTGACCATCATTGAAAATTATGAATGACACCCTTTCAGATCGAATCCAATGTCTTTTCGGAAATATTTCTTCTCAAAATGTATTTTTTCAATATTCCGGTAGCACAATTCAAGAGATGATTCCATATTTTCTGCCAGTGCAGTAACAGCAAGTACCCGGCCACCGGAGGTATACAGTTCTTTCCCCTCACCATGTGTGCCGGCATGAAAAATCAAACAATCCGTGGTTTTCTCGAGACCTCTGATGATCTTTCCTTTTTGATAATTACCGGGATATCCGCCTGAGGCCAGAACCACAGTACTGGCTGTTTCCGGAGTAATCCGAATTTTATGTTCTTTCAATCTACCCTCTCCCGCTGCTACAAGCAGTTCCAGCAGATCATTCTTAATTCTTGGGATTACCGCCTGTGCCTCAGGGTCCCCCATTCTTACATTGAATTCAACCACATAAGGATCCCCCTCCCTGTTCATCAGGCCGACATATAAAAAACCGGTGTACGGTATGTGCTCTTTACGTAATCCGGTGATGGTTGGGTTCACAATTCTTTTTTCCACCTTCTTTAAAAAGGCGTTGTCAATAAAGGGAACGGGAGAGATCGCCCCCATGCCTCCGGTATTCAGACCCGTATCTCCTTCTCCCGCTCGCTTGTAATCCTTGGCGTCGGGCAGGATCATATAAGATTCTCCATCCGTTAAAACAAAAACCGAAGCTTCGATCCCTTTCATGTATTGCTCAATCACCACCGTTTTACTGGCATCCCCAAACTTGCCCCTGAGCATTTCACGTAGTTCCTTTTCCGCCTGATTCAGTGTATCCACAATCAAAACCCCCTTCCCTGCAGCCAATCCGTCAGCTTTTAGCACATAGGGCGGTTCCATTCGTTTTAAAAAAGAAAGGCCATCTTCCACATGTTCTGCATCCACACTGAAAGAAAAAGCAGTAGGTATTCCATACCTTTCCATAAATTCCTTGGCAAAATGCTTGCTTCCTTCCAGCATGGCACCCGCCCTTGAAGGACCGATCAGATATACATCCTTCAGCTTCTTATCCGATCTGAAATAATCATAAATCCCTGCTACCAGGGGGGCTTCCGGTCCAACCACCACCATATCAATACCCTTTTCCAATACAAGCTGTTTAATTCTTTCGAAATCATCAGGTGAAACCGGAATATTATCTCCTATGGAAGCCGTACCTCCATTCCCGGGAGCAATATACAATTCATTCAGTATCTGGCTTTGCGCTATTTTCCAGGCAAGAGCATGTTCGCGACCGCCTGCTCCAAGAATAAGTACCTTCATGAACCAGCTGGTATTTTTCAGTAAGGCGTAAACTTATAAAAAAATATAAGGCTTCCGGAATAGAAGTCTTATATAGTATGAAAATTTTATTCACATTAAGCTCACCGCAGAAAGTTGCCAAATTGATATATCAGCATGATTTCATGGGAGCCGCTGCTCACGTTACGTATATCCGATAAAGACACATCGTAGCAATACCCCAATATAAAAGGTCCGTGGTTATAACCGGCCATGATCGCGATGGCATCACCTGTCCGGTACGATAATCCAAGGGAAACCATTTCCCGATACACGGCACGTACATTGATATCTGCCTGGAACTTCCCTGTTTCGATAAATTTCATCAGCAGAGACGGTTCCACAGCAAATTCACCTCCGGTTTCAAAACGATATCCTCCGTGAAGATAATAATGCCGCACCTGTCGTTGTTCCAGTAACCGGTCTGTCTGGAGATCTACTCTCCTTTCGAACAACTGTGGTATGGCCAATCCCACATAATAATTTGGACCGTAAAAATAGGTGCCAAACGATATATCCGGAACAACCATTTTATCAGTTGCTTCAGCCAGCACAAGATCATTGGGATCTTCCAGATTCAGTGAACCTACATCAAGAAAATACTGATAAATTAAGCCCGACAAGCCAAAAGCCAGTTTCTGGTCTCCATCATTCAGAGGCAGATGATAGGCATAAGTAGCCTCAAAACCCGTACGACGCAACGGCCCTGCAGTATAATTGAACACCTTGGCCCCCACTCCCATGTGATCGGCAACTTCCAGATGAGCCGAAAGATTCTGAATGGAGGGAGAACCGTCAAATCCCGCCCACAATTTCCGGAACGAGAATGCCAGAGGAAATCCTTCCCGGCTTCCGGCAACAGCCGGATTAAGATCGTACAAATGAAGCATGTACTGACTGTTCTGTATCAATTGCTGTGCTTTGCCACTCATTGCAAACAGCCCGATAATAACAATAAGCAGTAATTTTCTCATGCTGCGGTTCATTTACTTGATAATACTTACCGTTCCTTTAAGAATTTCATTGCCATCTCCGTAAAGATCGATAATATAAAAATACGTTCCCGATGGCAATTCCTTGCCGTTTGAACGGCCGTCCCATGGCTCGGGATAACCCGGCTCGGATTCATAGACAAGATTACCCCATGCATTAAAGATCTTCACCACTACTTCAGGATATTCCCATAATCCATGAATGACCCAGGTATCGTTCGAACCGTCACCGTTGGGTGTAATGGCGTCAAACACCTCAAATTCCTCAACGAGGATATCTTCACTCAATACCGGTCCGCATCCGTTTATATCGTTAACTTCTACCTGGTAGGTTCCTGAAGCAAGTCCCGCGAATACACCCGTATTGTTTGAAGCCAGGGTTTCTGGACCGGTTTTCAGAATAAAGGTGTAAGGCTCGGTTCCGCCTGTGGCCGTAATGGTAATGGTATTCCCGTCAACGACAGGGTCTCCCAGAACCAGTTCGGCCGGCTCGGAAACGGTGTGGGTCCCTCCGTCTTCCTCACAACCGATCACATCTCGTACCATCACATCGTAGTCACCCGATGTCAGGTCACTGAACTCATTCGTCAGCACCCATGTGCTTCCCCCATCAATGGAATATTCCAGAGGATCCCGTCCGGAAGCGGTAATGCTGATGGCACCATCCGCCTCACCATGACAGGAAATATCGGTTACATTTACAGTGCTGATGGTAATCCCCAGAGGATCAGTCAGCGACAGTATACTTCCGCTGGTTTCGCATCCGTTTGCGTCTTTAACTTTCACCGGGTAATTTCCTGAACACAATTCAGTAAATTCACCGGAGGTTTGCCAGGTAGCTCCGTCATCAACGGAATACTCATAGGGAAGAGTCCCTCCTCCGGCCGACAGGGTAATGGTCCCGGTACATTCACCGGCACATACAGGATCGGCAAAGTCCTCCGATATAAATACCAGTTCGGCCGGTTCTGTAATGGTCCCGTCATAAGTTTCAATGCAGTTATTGGCATCGGTAATAACCAGGGTATAATCGCCAGCGCATGCTCCGGTAAGGTTCTTGCTGGTACCTGCCAAACTGCCTCCCCCGTCATACCATTCATAGTTAAATGGAGTGGTTCCTCCGGAAACGGTCATGACAATGCTTCCGTTACAATCACCAAAGCAATCCACATGATCCAGAACAGAAGTGTATTGAATGGCTGGCGGCTCCGTTATCGTATAGGGACCAAATTGCCGTGAACAGCCGTTCTCATCGGTTACGGTTACCCGGTAATTCCCCGCTTCCAGGAAACGGGCAGTAAGGGTGGTTTGCGAAGCCGGATCATCCCACTGTACACTTAGCAACCCAGTTCCTCCTGAAACAGCGACGGTGAGTTCACCATCAAGGTCTCCATAACAGGGGTTATTAACGGTTGAAGTAAGATTGCAGGAAATTACCTGAGGTTGGTCGATAGGGATGTTGGTCACTTCGGCAGTACAGCCGTTGGCATCGGTCACGGTAACAGAATAGTTCCCTGGGCACAGACCGGCCACATCCTTGCTGGTAGAGGTAAATCCGGAAGGTCCAACCCATGCATAAGTGTATGGAGGAGTTCCTCCAGAAACCATAGTCAGATCAATTCCCCCGTTACAGGCACCGTAACAGGTAACATCTGTTTTATTGTAGGTTATTAAAGGCAGGCTGGAAGGTTCATCAATGGTAACCTGAACTGTGGATGGAGAACCGGGAGGTGTTCCGTCATCGGTAACGGTAACCGAATAGGTGCCAGCCGGAGCATCCAGCAATTCATGCGTGGTACTTACCACCAGTCCGCCGGGAACAGTAATCCATTCATAGGTAAGATTCCCCACGGCATTTTCCGTACAAACCCTTGCATATCCGTCATTGCCTCCATAACACGCGACATCGTTCTGCTCACATATGTATGCAAAAAAGAGATACCCGTCATCGATAGTGATGGTGGTATCTCCGGTACAGCCATTTGCATCGGTTACCGTTACAGAATAATTACCTGCATCACACAGATTGGTCAGATCTTCATCGGTCAAGGTAAAACCCGAGGGACCAGTCCAGTCGTATACATAATCGGGTGTGCCTCCGTTCACCTGCAGATCTATGGCTCCATTGCACCCAGCTGGCAGAACAATATCGGTTTTGGTGGTTCCGTCAAATGTAATGGGCAATGGTTCATTGATGGTAAAATTCTCTATTCCGGTACAACCCTGATCATCAGTAACTGTCAGGGAATAATCCCCTGCGGTGAGTCCGGTTTGATCTTCGGCTTCGGCACTTACACCCTCTCCTGTCCAGGCATAGGTATAAGGAGATACCCCTCCGCTTACCGTGACATCAATAGCCCCGTCGCTGCCTCCATAACAGCTAACATCGGTAATGGTATATGCGATATTGACAGGCTCCGGTTCCAAAATTTCTATATTGACCACTTCTGTCGAATCCCGTGCATCCTTAACAGTAACCGTATAATCTCCGGCTGTCAGTCCAGAAGCAATGGAATCGTTCAGCATGGCGTCATGACTCCACTGGTAGGTAAAAGGATAAACACCAAAGTAAGGAGTAACAATGATTTCGCCATCAGAACCCCCGTTGCAGGTAACATCCTGTTTGTGCGAAACAGCCACAGAAAAGGCATATTCATAATGGGCCACAAACCCCATATACATGGTTGGGTTTGGATTTGAAAGAGAAAACTCCCCGATTTCAAGAGGATTGGAACGGGAGCGTCCAATGATGAGCGTTTGCCCATTCCGATCATAAGCTACACCCTGCCCTTCATCATGTTCAGTTCCCCCAATACCCTGTCCTCCAACCGGATTACCGTTCCGGTCGAAAATGGCAAATCCTGTGTTCACATCCGTGGGCCCGCTGCTTCGAAGGGTGTCCTGATTAATGACCAGTTCGTCTGCGTACATACCGGCAAACTGGACCATTTCCTGGAAAATGGCCAGGCCATAGGCATTGTCGGCATAGGGTGTTCCTTCCCTTCTGACCCATTGCAGTATACCTGATGCACTGTATTTACAAATGTAGAAATCAGTACTTCCCAGTGAAGGCAATGGCTCAGCACTTAAAGTAGCCGTGCTGTCAAATACAACAGGGTTCGATTCTGTTTTACCCGAAACATACAAGTTCCCGTATTTGCTTACGGTAGACGAGTTAACGTGATCATAAGCCGAACCACCTGCTGTTCTACCCCACAGATAATCCAGGTTGTCATCTACCCTCATCAGCATGATGTCCATATAATCAACATCTCCTGTGGAAGTTGAAAACAGGGTTGTCTCTCCATCGTCTTGCAGCTCTCCCAGGATATCTCCGGTAATATAATACCCTCCGAACAGACAGGGATGAACCCTCTTGAATGCAGATTGCTTGATAGTAGGAATAAAACGGCTGATAGCCTGGAAAGTCGCGGAAGTATCATATTTTGCGATAAACAGGTTTTTGTCCCCGGTAAAGGAAAGAGTACCCCCTGCCCCCCCGTCATCATAGTAAAAAGGATCGGATTTGTAATTCCCAATAATAATCATCAAATCATCCTTGAAATCAATATCCTGCAAACGGTCATTGTTATTCCCCCAAAACAGCCTTTTCGCCCACACTAAGGTGCCGTCGGGTCGGTATTTTGCCACAAAAGGTTCCCATTTGCCGGAAGTGGAGTTGGTCAACACCACATTCTCAGCCGGATTTGTTGACTCAATGGTAACGGAAGCCCCTTTGAATGCGCCTACCACGTAAATATGGCCGCTATTGTGAATCCTGAAACCTCCAATCTCATCGTCATCCGCGCCGCCACATCCGATGATCCACAAAATATCTCCATTATCATCGAATTTGGCCAGAAAGGCATCCTGACTTCCATAAGAATTGAGATTCTGGGCTTGAACTGTAAGAGGGCCACCTCCCCCCCAGGTGCCTGCCATATAAACATGATTGTTGGCATCTGCCTGCACATGTACGGTACTGACATCGCCGGAAGCAGTAAATTGTTCAGCCCAGGACCATTTTTGCCCTGACAGATGCAGACTGAAACAAAGAAATAATCCTAGAACCAGTAAAAAAGTTCTCATACCGGTATATTTTTTCATAGGATGGGTAAATTGATGTATTTTTGAAAATCAAATTGGATGTCTTGTAAAGGTAAGCACCCTTTTGAAGATGAATATAGAATCATATACGTGCATTCTCAAATACCCAAATTTACAAAATTATTTAAAAATCAAAGTCTTTCTTGCTGTAACATCGTAAAATTGAGAAAAAAAGCCTGTTTGATACATGTCCACCTGGGGCCTTTGCCCCCATGGTTTCAACTGTTTCTGATTTCGGCTGCCGCGAACCCCCTGTACCACTGGCTGATCTTTGCTGAACACCCTGTTCCTTCAACCTTTCGTAAAAATATCAGCACCAGTGTGCTGACCCGGAAGAAACTGGAAGCATTAATCAATGAAAAAACGGGAATTGCTGTCAGCCTGTCAAACCCTTATAAGGTTTGCGATCTGAAACCATTGTTCGGTCTCCTATTTGAAGAGCACCTCCAATCCTATGCATGGTGGGGCTATTGCGATAATGATATCATCCTGGGGCGCATGGATCAATTCCTGAAACCAGAGTGGTTTGACCGGTATCAGATCATAAGCACCTATTCGGGCTTTTTATCCGGCCCCCTTGCCTTCTACCGGAATACCCCCGAGATCAACCGGATTTTCCGTCAGGTGCCAACGTGGGAAAAAATTATCAAAGAACCTTCCTGTCAGGGCTTTGACGAAAATCTGACAGGACATCCCGCCGGAAAGAAATGGACCGATATTCTTTTCTTCCCTTTTTCCATTCCGGGAATCATATCATCAGACAACTATTTCCGGCCTGGAATAAAAGAAATTCTTTACCAGTATCACTGGAAAATTAAAAAACGACAGGCAGGGAAATACGGTATGTACGATATGACAGATATTGCACATGCTGTGGAAAGAATACAAAAAAATACAGCATTATTCACCAACCTCCTGGCGTCTGATATATATTTCGAACGAACAGGATTAAAAAAATGGGTAATGGTATGGGACCACGGCCGTCTGACGGAAAAGATAACGGGAAAAGAAATGCTGGCCTTTCATTTTAGAAAAACAAAAGCGGAGATTGGGGACATTCCCCTTCCGAACTGTAACAAACTGAATCGTTTCACCCTGACAAACAAAGGATTTCATGCCTGACCCCTTTCCTTCCATCGGAATAGTCATCCCCTGGTTCGGCCCCTGGTCCCCCTGGACAGAATATTTTCTTCTTTCCTGCAGGGCGAATCCTTCGGTACATTGGATTCTTATTTCGGATCAACCGTCACCAGCAAATATACCCGATAATGTAAGGCACATCCCTATGAAAATAGCGGAATGGGTAAGAATGGCGGAAAAAAAACTGAATTGCCGGATTTGTTTAAATCATCCCTATAAAATATGCGATCTGAAGCCGGCCTATGGATATATTTTTTCAGAATATCTTCAGGAATATGCTTTCTGGGGATATGGTGACATGGACCTGGTATATGGCAATTTCCGCCGTTTGCTCTCCGGGTCTGAAATGGATTCGGCTGATGTGATCTCAACTCATACCGGCTTTATACCGGCACATTTTTGTCTTCTCAGGAATACCCCGGAGATAAGCCGGCTTTTCATGCTGGGAGGAAGATATAAACAGGCTTTTGCCCACCCGGATTACCTGGGTTTTGATGAACAACTGCTGAAATTCCCTGTCAGGACATCATCAGAAACCATTGAGAAGGATAAAAAATTCATACAACAAAGGGATCAAAAACTATCCAGACTAACCAGATCAAAATGGATCTACCCCCTGAAAATAATAAGTAAACAGTTGATTAATCCCTTCAGGACAAACCGTAACCATATCCCTGGGGATTTCAATACGATCCTGCGCCTGCATCACGCAAAGAAAGATATCAAGATCAGCTATAAAACCCGTTTTGAATGTGATAATATGTACAAAAAACAAGGAATTACTAACTGGAAAATCAAATGGGAAAAAGGCAATCTGTTTTCCGAAAACACGGGAGAAAAAAGGGATCTGTTATATTTTCATTTTATGCTATCGAAGCAAAATCAGAATTTCAAAATACATAAACCTGGAAACCTTACTGATGAATTTATAATCTCACCAGAAGGAATAAGACCCGGTTCATTATGAAACTACGAATCCTGATTGCGCACTTTGGTCCGTGGCTATCCTGGATCCTGTATTTTTTACAAACATGCAGGTGGAATCCACACATTGACTGGATAATCTTAACAGACCAGACCGCGCCCCAGGATCCCCCACCCAATGTGGTCATCCAACAAATGAGCCTAAAGGCATTCGAAGAAAAACTTTCAAGTCATTTCAACCTGAGTATTTCTTTATTTAATCCCTATAAAATATGTGATTACCGGCCGGCTTTTGGTGAGATTTTTCAGGAATGTTTCAGGGGTTATGATTACTGGGGATATTCGGACCTTGATCTAGTATACGGAAATATATTCCCGTTCATTGAACCCCATATGAAACGGGGAAAAGACGTTATCGGAGTAAGAAAACACTACCTCGCCGGTCATTTTGCCCTGTTTAAAAATACACCAGAAATCTGTTCATTGTATAAAATATATCCTCATTATTTAAAGGTTTTTTCTGATACTCACCACCATTATGGATTTGATGAAAAATCCCGTCTGGTGGGAAAAAGGCTGAAACATCCTGAAGAGTCTTATTTCAGGTATACGTGTTCACGGGTACTGGAAAGACCCATCAGTAAAATCAGGTTCAAAAAGGCACTACTCTCTGCCCGTAAAAACAGTGATCTGGATCAGATTTCTAAAAATTTGGCGCGCCAGGGTAAAATCTCTCTGTACAGAAAAGATATGGTAAGGTCGGATCTATGGTACAGGAAAAGGCATATTCCCGAATGGGAAATTACCTGGGAAAACGGAAAATTGCTTGACGTAAAAACAGGCGAAGAGTTTCTGCATTTCCATCTCATCAATTCAAAATATGATTCGCGGTTCCGCCCCGAGCCATGGCATGACAGTAACTGTTTCCGGATCAATCGGACAGGGATCCATATTCAGGAATGAAAATGATATCTTTTTAGAAATTCATATTGTTCCAACTTCTCCTCAACCTGGTGGATCAATTCAGGAGGCCACCGGATCAGCTGGCGACTCGGGTGTGGTTTTTCATAAACAATGGAGGCACAGGATGCCAGGTAGTCAGATGAAGCCTCCAGCCCAAGAAATTCGATCAATCTCTGTAATTCTTTTTCCGGACAGGCAATAAAATCTTCATGGTATACATCAATAATATCAGGATGATTATTTTGCCTGAAACAAATCACCGCATCGACCCGTTTGAAATAGGCAGAAATGGAAGGGATCAGTTCTTCCGGATCTGCGTTTTTGGTCCAGGCATTTTGTTTTTCAAGTCTTCTTCGGGTCATGGTGGTTATGATATCAAATGGATTCCTGATGACATGGATCCACTTTACTGGATATCCCAATGATTTTTTCAGTCGTTCGATCACTGATGGATCTTCCTGTATCAGAAGAGATGTCCTGCCTCCCAGTTTATCACCTATCACACGGATCTGTTGATAACGCCCCTGCCAATGCCCTGCCACTTTGTAAGAATAACCGGTCCATGTATTGTCCTCCTTTTCCCGGAACAGGCGGCTGTTACGAACAAGTGAATAAAAAATCTGATTTTCCCTGTACCCCATTTTCAGATGGGGGAAAACCCCCCATTCCATACCCATGACCACTTCCGGATGGGCGTCCAGCAAGGCGGCAATCAGGCTGTGCCCGCTGCGTGGATACCCAATGAACATGCAAAAATTTTCAATATGAGAAAATTGTCCCCGTTTCATCCAGCCCATGACAAAGGAATGCAGATAGGCCAGTATGAATCGTGTCTTTCTTAATATCCTGTAGATAAGGTAATTCATTGTTAACTGTCTTCCATTTATTTTCAGGAATTACCCAGGTGAAATACTATTTTATCTTTCCATCTTTTCGAATGATAAGCCATCCACTTCAGAGATAGTGTCCTTTTTTGCCAGATATTCTTTTTCCCCGGCCCTATCAATACATACCCCGACCGCTTGAGCCATCTGTCTGACAGACATTCAATAACAGTAATTTCTTCCGGCTTCAACAGACTTTTCCATTGATCAATCTTTTGGCAGTCGGACTTCCCCTGTATACTCCTGTGAATTTTTTTCATTTCAACAGACAATCTTTCATATACATCACCCTGGCCGTTCTTATCCCACAAGCCGGCAATGCCCAGTCTTTTCTTCAACCGATGTAAAATAACCTGCAGATCGCGTAAGAATAATTCATAAAAAATAATTTCCACCGAACCCCGGGATGCCAGTTTCGACGATTCTCTGACAAACCGGTTCCAATCGAGAGCAGTTTTAACTGGGTCTCTGCTCATCGGCTCATTTCGAGGTAACATGGGAGTTCTTATTTGCGACTCATAAATAGCACGAACATCCCTGATCAAAACCAATGGATGAAATATCATTCCTTTACGGGCTGCTTTACCGATTTTACCAAAAAGGTATATCAACCGCTCCGCCTTGAAAAACACATGCGTTGCACCAGGTTTTACCTGATCCCGGTAAAAAGCCAGAAGCAAGCAAAAGGCTTCCAGGTTGTTCGAAGCCGCTTTCAATCTCTCCCAGTCAGGGTTGGGATTTGCTTTTGCCCATTCCTTTAATTTATAATCGGTGGTCCATATTTGTTTCAGATGTCCAATCCGGCTGGCGAAACAGAACTTTCTGCCGGGGTCTTCCAGAAATTCGGAAACCAGCACTTCGGCTTCCAGGCATACCAGAATGTTTTCTGAAGTGCTCAATTGCTGGGCCAGAAAAGTAGATCCCGACCTGTTCATATATGCAAGCAATATGATTTGTGGTAATTGCTCCATCAGGCACTATATGTTATTTATCATAGTAAAAGCCTTTCTCATTCTTCGTTCAAAATGTTTCATGGAAAATTCCCTGAAGAATCTTTCCCGGGCAAGTTGCCCCAGTTGCCGAGCCAGGGTGGGATGCCTGTAAAGGTAAATAATGGCCTCTGCCAGCTCCCAGGGATCGCCGGGATTCACAATCAGGGCTTCTTTCTCATGCTCCACCATTTCAGGAATCCCCCCAATACCTGTGGTAACAATGGCCAACCCCGCCTGCATTGCTTCCAGGAGTACCAGGGGAAAGCATTCTTCGTCAAAATACGAAGGAAACACGAATAGATCATGAGAAGTATAAACTTTCACTTTTTCATTTCCGGTAACGGGTCCGTGCATTACAACCTGTTTTTCCATTCCGTTCTCAGCAATGAACTCCCAGTAAATCCTGTCCTCCTTTCCCCCACGACCCGCTCCGTATATGTGTAATTCAGCCTCCGGAATGTTTTTAATGCACATTTTCATTGCTTCCAGTAAAACCAACAGACCTTTTTCGGGGAAAAGATTTGAAAGAAAAAGCAGCCGGTATGTATTGGCCTGACGTTTTACCTCAGTTATTTCAAATGTTTCAGCCGTATTTGGTACCACAAAGGCTCCTGCCAGTTTCTTTATATTCAATCCTGTAATCTCCCTGTCAAGCAGATCCTGCGTAACATGTATCACACAGGTATTTCTAAAAACCATCCGGTACCAGGTTTTCATAAAGGGTCTTTTGCTCCTCTCCCTGATCCCCCGGTTATCAAGATGCAGCAATACCCGCACCCTGAACATTTTGATGAGGAACAGATAGACACTGTCACGTACCAGCCCGGTTCCTAACGGCATAAACGAAAAATATACAAAATCAGGTCTACGGAAAAGTAACTGATAAAACAATCTTGCCTTTACCGAAACAAAGCTGATAAATTTATGGAAATTCACCCGTCGAAGTCCCTCGATCGAACTGGAAAAATTCAACCGCACCAGACGTTTTGACAGACCCTGATTGATAATCTCACTGGTATAAACAAACTGATTTGTCAGGCTCACTCCGTGAAATGGAGGCGGTAACTGTATCAGATACAAAACCTTATTGTTCCTGTGTTTATGCATACATAGGTTTTATCATAATGTAACATTTTCCAGCACCCAATGAAAACTCCCCCGTTTTCGGATAATTTCTGCAGCATTTCTTCCGATTCTTTCCATTTCCTGTGGATGGCTTCCGTATTTTTCCACTAATCCCGGCAACTGGCTTGGCTCTTTATAAATGATCATATTCTGGTCATGCCGGCAGAATGATTCGTCCATGCCAGGAAATCTTCTTACAAGGGAACAGATTCCGCACGACATGGCTTCCAGCAAGGCATTGGGAAATCCTTCCTTTCCGGCAGAATGTATGAACAGGTGGGAAGCTCTCAGGTATTCGGCAACCCGTTCCGTTTCTCCCACAAACCGGATACGTTCTCCCAGTATGGTATTACCCATTTCCACCGTATCCTGAGCCCAGTCCCGGTTATTCCGTAAAAAATGGTCTTCACCGAAACGGTATTCCCCCAGTACCATATACAGGAATGGTATTTTCACTTTGCTCAGTGCCATAATCATTTCCCGGTATCCCTTACGAGGAATCACAAAGCCTGCTGAAACCAGCACAAGAATATCCCGGGGAATGCTCAGTTGCTGCCGCAGCAGCTTCTTCTCATCCGGATCTGCCGGTTTGTAACGGTCTGTATCCACCCCCTGCACACCCTCCACACATTTATCTGAATTCGGGAAATATCCATGGTACGCTTCTGTAAATTGTTTGTTGATAGAAAAATACACATCAATCCCCCTGAATACAAACCGACACACCGGCCAGAATATTCTCCACTTTTTTTCCATCAGCGAATGCAGATCATCCACTCCCGGTAATAAAGGGCGGAATATCACCCTTTTTCTCATGCACCGGCCCAACAACAGGACTGCTTCATAGGCGGGGATCCTTGTTCCATAGACCGCCAGGATATCGTTCCTGACAACATTAAAAAAATAACCGGGTAAAATCGTAAACAAGGATAATATCTTGCTAAACAGGTTCCCGGGGAAATAGGGAATTCGTCGTACTTTTACCCCTTCCACCGTTTCTCTGCATTTGCGCTTCATATTCCTGTTGAAACTGAGAATGGTAACCCGAAATCCATTCCCTGCAAGAAATCTGGCAAAAGAAAAGGCATTCCTTCCGCTTCCCGAAAAATCAGGATACGTATATGTAGTTATCAGAAGAATTTTCCTGTATTCCAATTCCCTTGCCATACCAGCGAATACTTCCATTTTTCGTACGCCGGGGATTTTCTTCAGGACAGTTTCCGTTTAACCGGATGCATACACAAGTTATAGAAAATCGTTGCCGGAAAAATACCTTCCTGTATTTTTTATTTCCTTAAAGGTTTTTTCCAACAATTTGCGCCGCTCCGTATTTCTATATGCTGCATCGTGGAACACAAATATGCCCCCGTTTAATAAATTTGGTTTCAAATACCTCCATATTTCCCCTTCACTTGCCTGTTTTTGGAAATCATGCACCAGCAGGGTCCACATTACAATATGGTATGCCTTCCTAAGCCGGGCATACTGCCGAAGGTTCAACCTTCCATAGGGAGGTCTGAACAGATTTCCCGGGATGAGGCCCCCCCCCCTCTTCACATCCTCCATATACCTGTTCACAGAAGTTTTCCATCCGTCGGGATGATTGTAAGTATGATTCCCTACCCAATGCCCTTCCTTTCTGATCCGGTGGAACAACTCCGGATGTTGTTTCACCCTTTCCCCCAGGCAGAAAAACAGTCCTTTTAACCGGTAATCTCTCAGACCGTCAAGTATCCACTCGGTAGCCACAGGCACGGGACCGTCATCAAAAGTCAGCAGTATTTCCTTCCGGTTCCCGGGAAGGTTCCACACCACTCCGGGAAAAAGCTTCCTGAACAATACCGGTGAACGGCTTATCACCCTCAAGGTGAGATATTATAAAGGTTTATGAAATGTTGAAACGTTTCAAGGATTTCTTTCCTTAACTGCTCATCCCCGTACTGTGTGGCAATGGATGTCAGTTGCTGTAAAATGTGCATGTCCAGCTGCAAAATATCCACCACGGAATTCTGTTTCTCCCGGTCCAGCTTAAGAATGTACCTCACTTCCTCGTCAAACATCTGCATCATCTTACGCAGCATGGCATCGGCCCTTTCTTTGTCATTCAGCTTATAGAGATTCTCAACTGTCCCCAGACTAAAATAGTCATAGGGAATTCTTTCATTTGGGAATAATTCCAGGGCTCTCTCCATAACCCTCCGTGCCGAATCCATTTTTTCCTCTTTTATTAATTCTTCCGCCAGGCGGTTAAAATGGTATCTGAAATTAGACAACATGCGGAGGTTGTTCTCATCAAGGTAAACATCCGGATCGGTTACTCCTCCCCATCTGAATTTTTCCATGATATTCTCGTACATCACCGATGTTTCAATCCTGCCTAGTTCTGCTCCTCCTGTCTCTGTCTGAATGGGAACTACCCGGTAAGCCAGACCATCCAGTTGAAAGAATGGTTCAAGTCCCAGGTAAGAACTTCTGGGAACGGTAACGGCAAAATATACTGGTCGTTCCCACCGGTTAGTGGCCATCAGGTCAAGAATCATCAGATCATTCTTGTACAACATGTTCCTGTTGATTTCCCAGTCAAGACAGGGTAGAACCTCATCCCGGGCATCGGTTGAAACGGTCCCGTTTTGCAGCACCTTTACCGTATCCACCGGGATTCTCAACTTTCCGGTGGGAGAAAAATGCAAGCGTTCCCCACGCATAAAGGGTGAAGGGGTTTGTGTGCGCGGATCATCACTGGCAATAAAATCGAATACCTGATGGATATCCTGGAACCCCTCAAGCCTTTCACTCTGCTGAATCAGCACAATATCACGTGTCCCTTTCCTGTATTGTTTTTCTTCAAGCGAAAAAGGTACAGGAGGAGAATCATACGCCCTGTCTTTCATCTGGGAAATATACCAGTCGGCCCCAAGGTAGCTCAGGTTCACCACCCTCACATCCGTCCGGATTCCTTCCACATCCTGAACATACCACAAGGGAAAGGTATCGTTATCCCCATTGGTAAATAATATGGCATTTTGATCGCATGAATTCAGGTAATTGGCCGCAAAATCACGCGCGCTATACCGTTTTGCCCGGTTATGGTCGTCATAGTTCTCCGAGAGCATGAGCAATGGCACCGGCAAGGGGAGGATCAGTGCCATCGCCGCAGCCGGTATTTCTTTCAAAAATTTTGATCCGAGTATATACAGATATCCCACACTCATACCAATCCAGATCGAAAAAGCATAGAAAGAACCGGCGTAAGCATAGTCTCTTTCCCTTGGCTGATGGGGCCACTGATTCAAATAGATCACAATAGCCACACCGGTCATCAGGAAGAGCAACATGATGACCCAGAAATCTTTTACATTCTTCCGGTAGAGGAATATCATTCCCAGAATGCCCAGCAGCAGGGGCAACATGTAATATCTGTTGCGGGCAGGATTATTCCTGTATGTTTCCGGAAGATCCTCCTGAGGTCCCAGTCTGGGATTATCAACAAAGGGAATGCCACTAATCCAGTTTCCGTCAAGCACATTCCCGTGGCCCTGTATATCGTTTTGCCGTCCGCTGAAATTCCACATGAAGTACCTGAAATACATATGCCCCAGCTGGTACCGGAAAAAGAACCTCAGATTTTCTCCAAAAGTAGGCTTGACGAGCATATTGTTTCCCTCGGAATAACCCTGCACGGCGATTCTATCTCCTTTGATCCTTCCCCAGTCTTTGTAATCCCGAATATGCTGGTCTTCATTTCTCGACCACATTCTGGGGAAAATGGTCACAAACCGGGGGTCGTAAACATACTTGGGATCACGCGCTGCTATGACATACCGCCCGTCCTCCTGCACGTAGGTCGGCTTCCCTTCCTTGACATCGATAACCGGAGCATTGTAATACGGACCCTTCAACAGTGGAGATGCCTGATATTGTTCCCTGTTCAGGTATTTCAGAAGGGAAAAAACATTCTGGGGATTATTCTGATCCATAGGCGGATTGGCCGACGACCGGATAATGATCGTGGCATAGGAAGAATATCCTATCAACACCACCGTAAAAGCCAGCAAGACAGTATTCGCCGTTATTTTCCCTTTGATATGCGTATAATACAATCCGGTTGCAATCAGAACAACTACAAGAACAAGGTAAAAAATCACACCGGAATGGTAAGGAAGGGAGAGTCCGTTGACAAACAGCAATTCAAACCAGGAAGCTACTTTCACAAATCCCGGAATTAAAAAGTAGATCACAAAGCCCAGAATAGCCATGGATACCAGCAGGGCAATCACTATCCCATTCCGGCTTGGTTTGTATTTCCTGAAATAGTATACCAGGGCAATGGCAGGAATGGCCAGCAGGTTCAGCAGGTGAACTCCAATAGACAGCCCCATCAGATAAGCAATCAGCAAAAGCCATCTGTTGGACGATGGGTCGTCGGCTCTTTCTTCCCATTTCAGAATGGCCCAGAAAACAACGGCGGTGAAAAGTGATGAAAGGGCATATACCTCACCTTCCACGGCAGAAAACCAGAAAGTATCTGAAAAGGTGTAGGCCAGCGAACCGATCAAACCCGATCCGAGAACAGCAATCATGTGACCGGTAGTAATTTCTCCTTTTTCTCCTTTCGTCAGCAGGCTTTTTTTCATCAGATGGGTAATCGACCAGAAAAGGAACAGAATGGTCAGGGCACTGGCCAGCGCCGACAGGGCATTGATCATCATAGCTACCCGGGAAGGATCACCGGCAAACAGACTGAAAATCCGGCCCAGCAACAGAAAAAAGGGCGCTCCGGGTGGATGACCTACCTGCAGCTTATAAGCGGCTCCAATGAATTCCCCGCAGTCCCAGAAACTGGCAGTAGGCTCCATGGTGGTGAGATACAATACGGCCGCCACCGTGAAAACAAACCAACCTGTCAATGAATTGAGTAACTTGTAACGATCCATTTTTTTCAATTATTCAGGAACAAAGAACGAAAAAAAAGATGAAATTGTCTCAGAAACTCATGTCTTCTTCCTTGCGATTACTTACGTAGCATGGAAAAACAACCTGTATAATGCAAATAAACTCCGTGACTGAAATCTATCCCGTACCGGATATCCCAGAAAGGTTCAAACCTTAGCGACAACCAGAGCCCTTCAAGTATTTGAAAATCTTTCTTGAGCCGGAGAATAACAAGATCCCTTTTTTTCTCCGTATATCCCTCCCTGTTCACCTTCCGGCTCACGGAAGAAAAAAGAGGATCACCAAATTCGGCATAATAAGCATCCCCTTTCCAGTATGACAAAGCACCATCAACCACCACAGTATTTACAAAGCCTTCCAGATACAGACCCCATCCTTTTCCAAAAGGATTGAGTCCCCCATCGCCGACCTGGCGGCTCAGATGCAACTGGGCTTCCACTCCCGCAGAATTTATCCACTCAATGTTCCGGCTGGTCAGGGTATATCCGGCTCCCGTCGCAACATTCCATAAGGTATAAACCGGCAGTTCGGAAACATCGATCTGCCCGCCATGATGAAATGACGTAACCAGAATGGATACGTATACCCGGGAACGGTCGGTGTTCAAAGGTGACCACACCCCGTGAAAACCGCCCCATATTTTTTCCTGTTCATCATCGTATCTTTCTATCATCTGCTCCCAGTGAATCCAGGTGTCAATGAAAAGGTTCTCTTTTTCCAAGATCGACTGCATGCCGAATTCCAGAGGATCAGTCAATGATCTTTCGAAAGAATATACCGGCTGGGGCAGGCGGTGAAAATGATTCCCCTTGATCCTGCCCAGCTGCGTTTCCAGTCCCCATTTCTTAAACCGGACGCCCACCGCAGGATAAATATCCGGATAACCCGACTTCCCAAACTCTTGTTTCACGAAAAAACCCGCATGAAGGGACACATCTTTCCCCGGAAGATAAATCCAAATGGGGGACAAATGGTTCCCTGTCAGGGTATAACCGTCGGCAAAAGGATTGAAATATTCATTGTTTCGGAAATAGAATAAATAGTTAACTCCAAGAAACAGATTCCCGGCAACGGAATCGGGAAAAGTCGGTTCGTGCAGGAATATCCGGTTATCCCACTGTGCTTTTGAGGGCACAGGCCAGAACAGTGCCAATCCAAGGAAAACAAAAAATCTTCTCATCCATTCGTTTTTTCAACAAAAAACCTCCAGGGCACGTTTTTCCAGTATTCACCGGCATAGTCAATTCCAATGCGGGGTGCCGTTTTAATTTCAAATGCATTGATTCCTTCCGTCAACCATATTCTTTCAGACCGGCACAAATCCTCCCCCAGAAAGGCCCTGTTAATACCCAGGCGGCGTGTCAGCCTTCCCGGTCCGCTCACTCCTTCCAATCCACGTATCAGCACGGCCTGCGGTTCACCTGCCTTGCCCGTCACAATATTAAGCATCCAGTGAATTCCGTATATGAGGTAAATATACAACAATCCGCCCCGTTCGTACATGATCTGGTTCCGGTGAGTACGACCCTTACTGGCATGGCAGGCCAGATCTTCTTCCCCCCGGTATGCTTCCACCTCAGTGATCATAAAGTTTTCTATCCGGCCATCAGGGTATTTTCTGACAAGGAATTTCCCCGGCAGTCCGTCAGCCACCTCCAGAACATCCCTTTCGAAAAATTCACGATCCAGTCTTTTCTTCATCCTGTTCAGTATTCAATCCGTTCCTCCCAGTCCATCCAGGCCCTGAAAGCCTCTCCGGCTTCTTCCCGCATCATCTGTTCTGCCGGAATACTCCTTTTTTCCGGAGGGAGAGACATTTCCCGGTAAATGTGATTATCTCTGAAACCCGCCTTTTCCGCATCTTCCCTCGAAGCAGCATAGTAAATTTTTCTGATCCCGGCCCAGTAAATAGCCCCCAGGCACATAGGACAGGGCTCACAACTGCAATAGATTTCGCAGTCGGTCAGTTCGGGAGAGTCTACCTCCCGGCTGGCTTTTCTGATCGCCTGAATTTCTGCATGGGCCGTGGGATCATGGGTGCTAATCACTTCGTTCACACCTGTTGAAATAATCTGTCCATCCCGAACAATAACAGCACCGAAAGGTCCTCCGTGGTTCTGCACATTCTCAACCGACAGTCTGACGGCTTCCCGCATCATTGCTTCCTTTGATTTCGCCATATTTTTCTTTTCTGGAAATAAAAAACAAACTTAAAAAAAACGAAAAAAAACATACTCCTGTATGTGTTTCCAGTGTATCTTCATTTACCATGGATAATCCCGCAACCAGAATAAACACGAGGGAAAAATAATCCAGTTTCCTCCTTTCCAGAAAAACAAACATCCCCATGGCCGCCATAATCCCCAGAAATCCCACTATACCGAAAGTGAGCAGAAACGTCAGGTATTGATTGTGTGCACGCAACCTCCATTCGGGGGAAAGGCAGGTCTGATCATAGAGGTACTGGTGTTCATAGGCCCCCTGAACATCCCCTGTTCCTACACCGATCAGGGGATGCGCTTTCCATATCCGCCAGCCTGTTTTCCAGTATTCCATTCGCTGTGTAACGGAATGCCCGCTGGGATTCCCCCCATTCAGATAAAAATCGATCTCCCAGATCAACTCATATACACGTGTATACGGGTTCCACTTTTTCAGAAAATGAACATTGGTCAACCCCTGCTCCACGGCACGAATATCCAAATCAGACAGTTGGCTCACCCCTTCGGCATCCTTTCTCAAACCCTTTGAAGTAAGGTACCTGATCAGGGTAAACCGGATTTCCTGACCTTTTCTGTCAAGACTGTCATAAGGAATTTCACTGACCTGATTCCAGGCTTTTTCCAGTTCCTTCTCTGATACATACAACCAGGTATAATGCCCGTTCTCCACCTGCCTGTTTGCCAGGTCATGAAAATAAGGATTTCCCAGACTGGTATATTCGTCCAGTGCCTCAAGTTGGATTTCATCCGTATGATAGAACCTGGCAACACTTCTAACCGCAAATGAAACAACCAACAATACCAGCATAATAAGAGCTATAGCGATAAAAAGCCCCGGGAAAAGATTTCTGCTTAAATATACATGCCGGCAACCGATAAAAACGATCCCGATCAAAAATACGGCCCAGCCAGTTAGTGATCTGAGCACTCCCAGAAATAGTATGAACCATATGAGCAAGACCACCAGTCCGGCTTTTTTCCACCACTCACTTACCGAGACGTCAAACAATTGAAATAACAGGATGAATATTGATAAATTGAGAAAAAGAGCCAGACGAATATGAGAAACAAACGGGGACAGGACGCGCGGATCCGATAATGTGTACGATTCCCTGCCCAGCAGCACTACGGTTCCTGCCAGCGTACCGGCCAATACACCGGTAAGAAAAAACCGGATTACCAGGGAAAATTCTTTTCTCCCCAGAGGATCGGAAGTTCCCATTACCAGCGGAAGTATTACCAGGGGAAGCTTGATACGCAGGTCGTGCCATCCGTATGCCATATCCTTTGAATAGATCATTCCTGCCAGATGGATCAGGTATATGAGACCTATCCACCAGATACTTTTCCGTTTTCGCAAACGGTCCAGTATTTCCGAATGGTCACCCAGAACCAGCCAGGTCAGGAACAGGATGATCAGTGCCAGGCTCAATCCGAATTCCGAAAGAGGCAAACTGAAAGCCAGAACACAAAGCGACCCCAGGTATAAAATGGAATAATACCTTTTTATTTCCGCCCGGCTCACATGTTTTACTCCTTGCATGGCATGGGCAAAAATAGAGCAAATATTATTGGATTATCAAAAATCTTTGTATTTTTGCAGTCCGTATTTTGAAAATCGGAATTATAACTGAGTGTTTTTTATAAAGTTAGGGGGGAAAGTGGATACATTAAGCTACAAAACCATATCGGCAAACAAAACCACAGTTCAGAAAGAATGGGTAGTGGTTGATGCCAGTGACCAGGTGCTGGGAAGACTGGCCTCAAGGGTGGCAAAAATGCTTCGTGGAAAGCACAAAACCAACTTCACACCTCATGTGGATTGCGGTGACCAGGTGATTGTGATCAATGCCGAAAAAGTGAGGCTGACCGGAAATAAATTTTTCAACCGCCGGCATTTCACCCATTCCGGTTTCCCGGGAGGACAAAAAAGAACGTCTCCGAAAGAACGCTTTGCCCGCAAACCCGAATCTCTGGTGGAAGAAGCCGTTCGCAGGATGTTACCCAAAAACAGGCTGGGCCGTGCCATGTTCCGTAATCTGTATGTCTACACCGGGTCGGAACATCCCCATGAAGCTCAGCAACCCAAACAAATTAACCTGAATGAAATCAAATAGTGCACATGGAAATTGTTAATACCATAGGCCGCAGGAAATCTGCCATAGCCAGGATTTTTGTCAGTGAAGGAAAAGGCCAAATCCTGATCAACAACCGCGAATTACAGGAATATTTTCCCACCCCGCAGTTGCAATACGTTGTAAAGCAACCCCTGTCACTTTTAGAAGCTGAAGCAAAATACGATATCCGTGTCAATCTCAGCGGAGGAGGATTTAACGGGCAGGCTGAAGCTCTCAGACTGGCCATTGCCCGGGCACTGGTAAAAATAAATCCGGACGACAAACCCGCCCTGAAAGCCCAGGGTTTCCTCACCCGCGACCCCCGGGAAGTGGAACGCAAGAAACCCGGACAGCCAAAAGCCCGCAAGCGCTTCCAGTTCAGCAAGCGTTAAAATCAACGGGAATTGTTTAGGATCTAAATTGCCGGGACTCCGGATAAAGGGCTACCCGGTAATTGACAAACAGAAGGTAAACAATTAAAAATAACATCATGCCAAGAACTACTGTAAAAGAATTGCTGGATGCTGGAGTACACTTCGGGCATCTGAAAAGAAAATGGAATCCGGCGATGGCTCCCTATATCTTTATGGAGCGCAACGGGATTCATATTATTGATCTGGAAAAAACCCTTGTCAAACTAGAAGAAGCTTCAGCAGCCCTCAAGCAAATTGCCAAATCGGGCAGGAAAATACTCTTTGTGGCCACCAAAAAACAGGCCAAGGAGCTGGTGGCGGAAAAGGTCAAAGCCATTAACATGCCCTATGTTACGGAACGCTGGCCGGGAGGGATGCTCACCAACTTCCCCACCATCAGAAAGGCAGTGAAAAAAATGTCGGCCATTGACAAGATGGCCTCCGATGGCACCCTTGAAACCATGTCAAAAAGGGAACGGCTGCAGGTTGCCCGTCAACGGGCCAAGCTGGAAAAAAACCTGGGAAGCATCGCCGATCTTACCCGGCTTCCGGCTGCTCTTTTCGTGGTGGATGTCATGAAAGAATATATTGCCGTCCGCGAAGCAACCCGGTTGAATATCCCGGTGTTCGCCATGGTCGACACCAATTCCGACCCAACCAGTATCGATTACCCCATACCGGCAAACGACGATGCCTCCAAATCCATTGCCCTCATCGTTGATATCGTTTGCAAAGCCATTGAAGAAGGTCTGGAAGAAAGAAAACTCGAGAGAGAAAAAGACAAGGAACCAACCGCCAGAGGCCAGAAAGCATCGGGCAAACCGAAATCCGGAAAGGAAGACCTGGAGGAAGTAGAGGCAGAAGAAACTGAAGAAAAATCTCCGGTTAAACCAGCCAGAAAAAGAGTGGTGAAAACCGTGGTGGAAGACGATGGGGCTGAAGAAGAGGTAAAAGAGGAAGACAGGGAAGATGTGAATAAACCGGAAGATGATGACCAGGAAGAAGGAGAAGAAACGGATTCCCATCATGAAGAAGAAGAAAAAAAGGAACAGTAAACGGTAAACATTAAAATAAAAAATATCATGGGAGAAATCTCCGCTGCTGATGTCAGCAAACTCAGAAAAATGACCGGCGCAGGTATGATGGACTGTAAAAAAGCCCTTCAGGAAGCTGCCGGCGACTTTGAAAAAGCAGTAGAAATCATCCGTAAAAAGGGACAGGCGGTAGCTACCAAGCGGGCCGACCGTGAGGCATCGGAAGGAGTGGTACTGGCAAAAGTATCGGATGATTCACAACACGGAGCTTTGGTGGCGCTGAATTGCGAAACGGATTTTGTGGCAAAAAACGATGATTTTGTAAATCTGGCCGGTCAGATTCTCGACCTCGCCATCGAGAAACAACCCGCCGATCTGGAAGAACTGAAGAAACTCCCCTTCAAACAGGCAACCGTTGAAGAAGTGGTGGTGCAGCAAATAGGAATTATCGGGGAGAAAATTGAGCTCTCCTTCTATGATCACCTCACTGCCCCGCAGGTTACTGCATACATTCATCCCGGCAACAAACTGGCTACCCTGGTGGGACTGAATCAGAAGGATGTAGACAAACAGGTTGGAAAGGATGTGGCCATGCAGGTGGCCGCAATGAATCCCGTGGCCGTCGATAAATCGGATGTGGCTCCCGAGATCCTTGAAAAGGAGAGGGAAATAGCCAGGGATCAAACCAAAAACGATCCCAAAAATGCCGGCAAACCCGATGAAATCCTGGAAAAGATCACGGAAGGCAAATTGCAGAAATTCCTGAAAGAAAATACCCTGCTCAATCAGGATTTCATCAAGGAAAATAAAAAAAGCATAGGACAATACCTGAAAGAAGTGAATCCCCAGCTGACAGTGTCCGGATTTCTGCGTTTTTCATTGCGTGACTGATCATCCCGGATTATCTCTATCATAGGTCTTCCGGAAAACCGGGAGGCCTTTTTTGTTTTTCCACGGTCTTTTTTCTTATTTTCATGGCAAATTTCCATTCCATGAAATACAAAAGGATCCTGCTCAAACTCAGTGGAGAATCGCTGACCGGCAGGCAATCATCCGGGATTGACCCGACCGTCCTGAATTCCTTTGCCGACAGCATCGCTTCCCTTCACTCCATGGGGGTAGAAACAGGGATTGTTATCGGAGGCGGTAATGTTTTCAGGGGCCGGCAGGGAACCACCCAGGGTTTTGACCGCTATTACGGCGATCAGATGGGCATGCTGGCTACCGTGATCAATGCACTTGCCATCCACTCGGCCCTGAACGAAAGGAAAATCCCCTGCAAACATTTAACCGCAGTCACCATTGAATCGGTAGGGGAAAGATTTTCCAAAGCCCGGTGCCTGGAGGCACTTGCTTCCGGCCAGGTGGTCATATTCAGTTTCGGAACAGGAAATCCGTATTTTACCACCGATACTACCGCGGCATTAAGAGCCGTGGAGATGGAAGCAGAGGTGCTGCTCAAGGGAACTCGGGTAGACGGGGTGTATTCGTCCGATCCTGAAAAAGACCCCGGGGCCGTCCTGTATGAAACAATCACCTTCAGCGATGCCTATGAAAAAAATCTGAAAATCATGGATCTGACCGCCTTTACCCTGTGCCGGGAAAACAATCTTCCGGTCATCGTTTTCAATATGAACCGGCCGGAAAACCTGCAGGATATTATTTTGGGGAAAAATATTGGTACATTCATTAAAAATTGAATATTTTTAAATCCGTTCATCAAACCCAATCCGTCATGGAAGAAGAAGTCAGCCTGTACCTCGAAGACGCTGAGGAAAGAATGAGCAAGGCCATTAGTCACCTGGAACATGAACTGGTGAGAATACGGGCCGGAAAAGCCAACCCGTCCCTGCTCGACGGGATCAAGGTAGATTATTACGGTGTCAATACTCCCCTGAACCAGGTTTCGAATATCAATACACCCGATGCAAAAACCATCCTCATCATGCCCTGGGAAAAGGCCATGCTGGGTCCCATTGAGAAAGCCATTCTGGCTGCCAATATCGGGCTGACCCCCATGAACAATGGCGAGGTTATCCGGATCAATATTCCGGCACTTACCGAAGAACGACGGGTACAACTGGTTAAACAGGTAAAAGCAGAAGGGGAGAACGCCAAAATCAGCATCAGGAACACCCGGAAGCAAACCAACGATGAGCTGAAAAAACTCCTGAAGGAAGGCCTGGCCGAAGATACAGAAAAGGCTGCAGAAGAAAAGGTACAGGAACTGACCGACGAATATGTAAAGAAAGTGGATGAACTGGTTGAATCAAAGGAACAGGAAATCATGACCATCTGACCCGTTCCCTGACCTGAATCTAACCACCGGCACCCCGAGTAGTGCCGGTTTTTTTTATGTCAGTCTCAGACCTTCGGTACAGTTCCGGCATATTCCGATTCCGCTCCGCCCTTTCAGCACACGGACCCTGAAATCCATAAAATCCTTCCGTTTCCAGCATACACTCAGACCACTTTCGGCAACATCCCCCATTCTGTAGGCAGCATCCTTGTCAAAACAGCAGGATACCAACAGCCCGTCCCATGTAACCACCGCCGTGGTCCATATCCTTAAACAACGGTTTCTTAACCGGTTTTTTGGCCTGATCTGAGAGCCTTCACAGGTATACCTTGCATAACGCTTTCTGCGCGGGACCCATGAGGCAGGATTTTCCGAAAGACCCAGCTGTGCGGTCTTGATCCATACATCATCCGCTCCCAGTTTATTCCCCAGTTTCCGGATATCATCAACCTGATGCTCATTGACAGACGTCACCAGAAACTGGATCACCACATTCGGATGACCGGCGTTCAGCGTTTTCTTCACCCGGACAACCTCCCTGATTCCGCTGAGTACCCGGCTCAGATTCCCTCCTCTTCGGTATTTTTCGTATGTTGCCTGATCTGTTCCATCCACGCTCACTAACAACAGTCCGAGCCCTGATTTTACCGTTTCCACAACCGACTGGCCGTTCAGAAAATGGCCGTTGGTAGCCACCATGGTGTAGATCCCCGCCCGGGAAGCATAGCTGATCATTGCCGGTAACTGGGGATGCAGATATGGTTCGCCCTGAAAATAGAGATTCATCCAGATCAGAGTATTCCGGTTCTCATCAACCAGCTTTTTAAACAGGTCGAGCGAAAGATAGCCCTTCTGCCGCCTCAACCAGCCCGAACCCACTTTACACTCCGGGCAGTGTAAATTACACTGGTTGGTAGGCTCTACTGAAATACTTACCGGAGAACCCCACACAATGGGTTTTCTGCAAAGCAGCGAAAATACATAGGATAAATAAACCAGGAAGGCATTCCATAACTTCCGGAAGGTCAATACCCGCAACCATACCCACAGTGTATTCATCTTTTCCGCCGGAATACCCTGTTAATTGGTTTCCAATATTTCCAGAATTTCATCCAGTTTCGGGGTCAGGATGATCTCGGTCCTCCTGTTTTTTTGCCGGGCTTCCGGAGTTTTGGCCGGATCAACCGGCATGGTGGAGCCCCTTCCGGCAGCGGTCAGCCTTTTAGGATCGATGGTGGTTCCGTCCAGCAGGATCCTGACAATGGAAGTAGCCCGTTTTACACTCAGGTCCCAATTATCTTCTATCCCCCCCTTCGGTATATAAGGTACATCATCGGTATGTCCCTCGATCATGATGTTGATATCCGGGTTCTGCTCCAGCACCCTTGCAAGCTTTCTGAGAGCTTCCCGGCCATTGGGATCAACCGTATAACTGCCCGACTGGAACAGCAGTTTTTCCTCCAGAGAAACATACACCTTCCCGTTTCTGATATCCACAGACAATCCCTCCTTCTCATATCCAAGCAGGGCATTCGATACTTTACGCCTGAGAGCAGCCACAGCCGAATCCTTGCGGGCCAGCACATCCTGTAATTCTATCAGACGGGCATTCTGTTCCTGGAGTTCAAACTGCATTTCATCAAGCTGGGTCCTTTCTTTCTGAAGTGAAGCCTGCAACAAACGCAATTCGTCTTCTTTCTCCTGCAGCGCCTCCTGGGCCGATTGCAACTCCCTGAGCAATCGCCCGGTTTCCTTGACATTACCCTTGATCATGGCTTCCTGGGCCTGTTGCAGATTATTATAATCACGACTCAACCGGTTGTAGCCTGCCTTCAGGTCCTTCCAGGCCTGATAACGTTCCATACTGTCGGCGATCAGTTGTTGAATCTGCCTTCCCAGTTTATCCACAGATGCTTTATATTCAGTATTCTCCCTGGTATACTGCTGATTCTCAATTTTCAACCGTTCCACCTCATCCATACATTCCTGATAACCGTTTTCCAGGTCCCGGAACTGCCTGGCAGGCACGCAGGCAAAAGCCAGTAATGCGGTAAGTGGAAAAATGAGCAACCTGTTCCTTCGTTTCATAGTACTTGTTTGGGATTTCTTCCGGTTCAAATATAACAACAATAGCGAAATTTCGTGATTTGTCCCGGCTCTCCGTGACCAGAAATCCAACATGTAAAATAATATTATATTTGTATCGGAATTCATGGACGAACCGGAACATAGTTTGCTTGCCAGGATTGAATTTCCTGACGACCTCAGGAAACTGAAGGAAACCGACCTTCCCCGGCTATGTGGTGAACTCAGAGAGTTCATCATCGATGTGGTTTGTTCCAACCCGGGACATTTCGGCGCCAGCCTGGGGGTAGTGGAACTCACGGTGGCCCTGCATTATGTGTTCAACACCCCGGAAGATCAAATCATCTGGGATGTAGGGCATCAGGCCTACGGGCACAAGATTCTGACCGGAAGGAAAAAGGTCTTTCATACTAACCGGAAATACAAGGGTATCAGCGGATTCCCGAAACCATCCGAGAGTGAATACGATGCTTTCGGGGTGGGCCATTCCTCCACCAGTATTTCTGCCGCCCTGGGAATGGCCATAGCCAATCAACGATATTTAAATAACCCCAGTCAGGTGGTGGCTGTGATAGGTGACGGTGCCATGAACGCCGGTTTGGCATTCGAAGGATTCAACAACGCCGGCGATCTGAAACCCGACATGCTGGTCATTCTGAACGACAATAACATTGCCATTGATGCCAATGTGGGGGCACTCAAGGAATATCTGGTGGATATCACCACCTCACCCACCTATAACCGGTTCAAGAACGAGATATGGAATATGCTGGGAAAACTCAGTAAAATTGCTCCGCATACCAGGGAACTGGCCAGCAAAATTGAAGCCGGTTTGAAAACCACCCTGCTGAGGCACAGCAATCTTTTTGAATCACTGAATTTCAGGTATTTCGGACCGGTTGACGGTCATGATGTGATCCATCTTACACAGATCCTGCGTGATCTGAAAAAGATAAATGGGCCCAAGCTGCTGCATGTACTCACAAAAAAGGGGAAAGGATACCGATTCGCCGAAGAAAACCAAACAGCCTTTCATGCCCCCGGCATATTCGACAAAAAAACCGGAAAAATCATCCATGTTTCTTCCGGTAAAAACCTTCCGCCCCGCTACCAGGATGTTTTCGGCCATACCCTTATTGAGCTGGCGGAAATGAACGACAGAGTGGTAGGTATAACCCCGGCCATGCCCACAGGATGTTCCCTGAATCTCATGATGAAAAAATATCCGCAGCGTGCTTTCGATGTGGGGATCTGTGAACAGCATGCCGTTACGTTCTCAGCCGGACTGGCTATCGAGGGTATGATCCCGTTCTGCAATATTTACTCTACCTTCATGCAACGGGCCTATGACCAGGTCATCCACGATGTGGCCCTGCAAAACCTGCCCGTGGTATTTTGCCTCGACCGTGGCGGTCTGGTGGGGGATGACGGGGCCACTCACCACGGAGCCTTCGATCTGGCCTTCATGCGAATTATCCCCGGGATGATCGTATCAGCTCCCATGAACGAAGTGGAACTACGCAATCTCATGTATACGGCCCAGCTGGGAAAATATGGGCCTTTCTCCATCAGGTATCCACGAGGGAATGGGGTCATTGCCAACTGGAAGCAGGCATTTTCTGAAATCAAGCCGGGCACAGGGCGATTGATCCGTGAGGGAACCGATGTGGCTGTTCTTTCTATCGGCCATACAGGGAACATGGTGGTGGAAGCCGCCAGGCAGCTGGAAAAAGACAATATTCAGGTTCTGCATTACGACATGCGCTTTGTCAAACCCCTCGATACCCGTATACTGGATACGGTAGCCCGGAAATTCAACGAAGTGATCACCGTGGAGGACGGTTGTATACAGGGGGGATTCGGATCAGCCGTGATGGAATATTATAATGACAAAGGCCTGGCCGTTCAGGTCATGCGGCTGGGTATTCCCGACCGTTTTATTGAACACGGCACCCAGAAGGAATTGCAAAATGAGTGCGGTTTCGATACGGATAGCATCGTATCAGCCGCACGAACCCTGGCTAAAAAGAAACTACTCTCAAACGCCGGTTAACAGAAACCGTGCGTTCGGCCGTCACTCCCGTAATCGCGCTCTCAGATATCAAATTTTATACCCTGAGCCAGAGGCAGATCGGTACTGTAATTAATGGTATTGGTTTGCCGGCGCATATAGGCTTTCCAGGCATCGGATCCCGATTCACGTCCGCCGCCGGTATCTTTCTCTCCTCCAAAAGCCCCGCCGATTTCTGCCCCGGATGTACCGATATTGACATTGGCAATCCCGCAATCGGATCCGGCTTCTGAAAGAAAACGCTCGGCTTCCCTCAGGTCAAGGGTAAAGATAGCCGAAGACAATCCCTGCGGCACATCATTGTGCATCTGCAAGGCTTCATCCAGGATTTTGTACTTCATCAGATACAGTATGGGGGCAAAGGTTTCTTCCTGTACAATACGGTAATGGTTTTCAGCTTCCACAAGGGCAGGAACAACATAATTTCCTCCCGGATACTGTTCACCTTCCAGCACTTCACCGCCAAAGAGAATCCGGCCACCTTCTTTCCTTACCGCTTCAAGAGCATAGGTAAAGTTCTCCACCGCAAACCGGTCGATCAGCGGACCCACGAGCACCGACGGATCAAACGGATTGCCGATTCGCCCGGCCACCTGCTGATAAGCATCCTTCAGCCTGCGCTCCACCTCACTGTAAACCCCTTCCTGCACGATTAGCCGCCGGGTTGTGGTACAACGCTGCCCGGCCGTTCCTACCGAACCGAACACTATGGCGGGGATGGCCATATCCAGATCCGCCTTATCGGAAATAATTATGGCATTGTTTCCTCCCAGTTCCAGGATTACCTTTCCCAGTCTTTTCCCGACTATTCCTCCAACATGTTTCCCAACTGCCGTGGAACCCGTTACGGAAAACAGCGGAATCCTCCGGTCATCAAGGAACTGATCCCCCAGCACCGACGATTTGGCAATGAACAGGTTAAAAACCCCTTCCGGTACCTTGTTCTCTTCCAGCACACGGGAAATGATATTCATCGTGGCAATGGCCGTAAGAGGAGTTTTTGAACTGGGCTTCCAGAATATCACATCCCCCGCCACCGCAGCGATCATGGCGTTCCAGGCCCATACAGCCACAGGGAAATTAAAAGAGGTGATCAGTCCCAGAATACCCAGCGGATGATATTGTTCATACATCCGGTGGGCGGGCCTCTCAGAATGCATAGTCAACCCGCTGAGCAGGCGCGACTGGCCCACAGCAAAATCGCAGATATCGATCATTTCCTGCACCTCTCCAAGACCCTCCTGATAGATTTTCCCCATCTCAAGCGTCACCAGATAACCCAAATCGGCCTTGTATTTTCTCAATGCCAGCCCGATCTGCCTTACCACCTCACCCCTTTTGGGAGCGGGCCACTGACGCCACTGCAAAAAAGCTTCCTGTGCCTGACTAATCATTTTTTCATAATCCTCCCAGGTACCGTTCTTCACTTCCCCGATCAAAGAGCCGTCAACCGGAGAGACCGACATGGAGGTTTCACCCCGGCAATCCAGCCACCTTGTTCCGGACGATACGCCCATGTTCGTATCACGTATTCCCAGACTGGCCAGTACGGTTCGGCGATCCTGTTGTATTTCCATGGCAAATAGTTTTTTTGGTTTATAATGCATGTTTCAAAAGTAGAAAACTTTTTACGTATTCCCGACCTGTTTTACAACCGCTTTACCCCTGCTGGGTATTAAGTATCAGGATATTGATCGTCAAATGCATGATGATTTTTTCTTTGTTCTAATAAAACAAATCCCTATCTTCGCAGACCGACAGGTTCATTGATGTCTGGCCCAGGTGGCGGAATTGGTAGACGCGCTGGTCTCAAACACCAGTGGTAGCAATACCATACCGGTTCGATCCCGGTCCTGGGCACTTCTTTGAATCCTCCGTTGGAGGTTATTTCCTTGTAAACCAATGATAAATCAACAGGAACCTATATACAGGCCTTACGGGGACAAGCAGGAACAGTTTGACAGAAGGTATCTGGAGATGGCCCGCATCTGGTCACAGAACTCATACTGCCGGCGAAGAAAAGTCGGAGCCCTCATTGTTAAAAACAAGATGATTATTTCCGACGGATATAACGGCACACCGGCAGGTTTTGAGAACCAGTGCGAAGACGAAGCCGGGGGAACAAAACCCTATGTGCTGCATGCCGAGGCCAATGCCATCACCAAAGTGGCCAAGTCGAATAACAGCAGCGACGGAGCAACGCTGTACGTCACGTCCTCACCCTGCATGGAATGCTCCAAACTCATTATTCAGTCGGGTATCAAAAGAGTAGTATATTGCGACACCTACCGGAATGTGGAAGGGTTGGACATTCTGCGAAGGGCCAATATTGAAGTGGTTTATCTGGAACTGGATTAGAACACATGAGCACGAAAAATTCAAAAATATCGGTATGGCTTCCTCTTCTCCTGGCCCTTTTCCTGGCTGCGGGGATGCTGATCGGAATGCTGCTGGGAAAACCCGGAAGAAAACCATCCATGTTTATCTATCCACGCACTGACAAGATCAGTACCATTCTAAACTACATACGCGAAGAATACGTTGACAGCGTGGATATCAGCCATCTCGAAGAATCCGCCATCGTTCCCCTCCTCAGTGAACTGGACCCCCATTCGGTATATATACCGGCCGAAGACCTCCAGGCAGTGAATGAACCCCTGGAAGGCAATTTTGACGGAATTGGGGTGCAATTCAATATGCCTGAGGATACCGTGGTAATCATCAGCACCATTCCGGGAGGGCCATCCGAAAAGGTGGGAATCCTTGCCGGTGACAGGATCGTCCGGATCAACGATTCGCTGGTGGCGGGCGTCGGTTTCCCTCAGGACGATATTGTAGGCATGCTCAAAGGCCCCCGGGGAACCAGGGTGAAAGTGGGAATAAAAAGAAAAGGTGTACCCGAAGAAATTGTCTTTGAAATTACCCGCGACAAGATCCCTCTTTACAGTGTTGACGTGGCCTATATGGTGAACGACAGTACCGGCTATATCAAGATCAGTAAATTTGCCCGCACTACTTTCAATGAATTTATGGATGCCGCCTCCAGACTGAAAGAACAGGGTATGACCGGCCTGATCATCGACCTCAGAGGAAACAGCGGGGGTTACATGGATGCTGCAACGCACATTGCCGACCAGTTCCTTTCCGGAGGGAAGATGATTGTATACACGGAAGGACGGGCCCGTCCCCGCTCGGAAACAAGAGCTACCCACGGCGGTATATGCCTGCACGAGAAAGTGGTGGTGCTGGTAGATGAATTTTCCGCTTCTGCCAGCGAAATCCTGGCCGGTGCCATTCAGGATAATGACCGTGGACTGGTGGTTGGCCGGCGTACTTTTGGAAAAGGACTGGTACAGGAACCCATCCTCCTGGCCGACGGTTCAGCCCTCCGGCTAACCATCGCCAGGTACTATACCCCTACCGGAAGAAGCATACAAAAACCTTACAACAACGGAACCGAGGAATATTACAACGACTGGCAGAACCGCTATCTCCATGGGGAATTCACGGTTAGGGACAGTATCCGGTTTGCCGATTCCCTGAAATATGTCACGCCGGGAGGAAACGTGGTGTATGGCGGCGGAGGTATTATGCCCGATGTGTTTGTCCCGTTCGATACCACAGGTATTACCGATTATTTCATGCATGTAAGCAACCGGGGATTGATCTACATGTTCGCATTTGAGTATACCGACCGGCACCGTGATGAACTTGCCCGCTTCCATGAATGGAAGGAACTGAATGCTTATCTCGACAAGCAGAACCTGCTGCAGGCCTTCACCAATTATACAGGCCGGCAGGGAATCAGACCAAAACCATCTGAACTGCAAATCAGCGGGAAAATAATCCATACACAGATAAAAGCATACATTGCACGGAACATCCTCGATAACGAAGGATTTTATCCTCTTATTCACCAGATTGATGCGGCTTTTCTTAAAGGAAAAGAAGTGCTGGAAACCATGATGTAAGGCCTGCAAAAAAGATGCCCGGCAGGTAACCGGGCATCTCCAGGCACATCCTATGAAAAGATTAACATGATAGAAGGGCTCCCAGCATATTCCCTTCTCCCTGCCTGCCCCCAATAAATCCCACATATTGCCCTCAATATGCGAAACTGCGCCTGAAAAATTTCGCAGAAATCCGGCGGCAGTTAGGTGGCAAAAAGATATGAAATTTCCACATAAAATTCAACAAAAAACTGTAAATATTTTATACAATGTGGCAACCGGTCTTAAACCCTTATCTGCCGCATGAAACGAAGGAAATGTTGTGCCGCTACCTGTGGCTCTTCCAGAAAACCCATATGGCCGGAATTTTCCAGATAAACAGCAACCGAATCGGGAACCAGGGCATGGATTTTTTTAAATACCTCAAGGGGTATAAACCGGTCGTGCATCCCGTGTGCCAGCAGAACAGGAATTTTCAGTTCCTTTAATGTTTGGGTCCGGTCGGGCCGGTTTTTCATAGCTTCCAGAGCATAGATCACCCCTTCATCGGGAGTCTTGATGGCACGCTCCCTGATCGCTTCTATGGTTTTCTGCATCGTTTGCTCATGATGCAAAGCAAAAGTACTGGGTACATGCTGCCCCACCAGCTGGTTTTTCTTACCCTTTCTGATCAGCTCAATCCCCCGCTCACGGTTTTGCTTCTTTTCCCCCGTATCGGCAAAGGGTGTTGAATGGAACAAACAGAATCCTTCCAGTCGGGAAGCTTGCTGCCCGGCCATGGCTAGGGCCACATAGCCCCCCATGGAATGCCCGGCCACCGTAAATCGTTTTATCCCCAGCTTATCCATTAATTCAAAGACCATCTCTGACATACGGTCGATGGAAGGTTTCCCGCCAGATACTTCGGAATCCCCGTGACCCGGCAAATCGGGCACAATGACCCGGGCTTCCCCGGAAAGGGCACCGGAGAATTCCTCCCATATTTCACATGATTCCAGATATCCGTGCAGCAGCAATACATTTTTTTCTCCCCGGCCTGCCTGAAAATATGTGGTTCGGTGTCCACGTACGATCATTTGCTTCTTTTCCATGGCTTATCCTGTTTTTACTTAGTCTTTATGCATCAGGTTTTCAATTTCTTCCGGCACCATTGCCGTCCCGTCCATCAGATTCTCATTTCCTTCAGGTGTGATCAACAGATCGTTTTCCAGCCTGATTCCCACCTCCTCCTCAGGGATATATATGCCCGGTTCACAGGTAAGTACCATACCCTCTTTCAGGACAACGTGCCTGCCGCCTGTTTCATGTACATCCAGCCCCATGAAATGTGAAATCCCATGGGGAAAATACTTCCTGCACAGAGGCCTTGCCGGATCCTGTTTTTTCAGATCCTTCCCTGTATACAAACCCAGCCTGATGTGTTCCTCCTCCCACAATGCCCGTACTTTCCGGTTCACTTCTTCAAGTGTGGCCCCGGGAACCAGCAGAGTGGCAGCTTCGCGGTAAATTTTCAAAACCGACCGGTACAATTCACGCTGCCGCGATGTAAACCGGCCGTTTACCGGAACCGTCCGGCTGCAATCGGAAGCATACAAGTTGTATTCGGCCCCAAAATCCAGCAACAACAACTCTCCGTCCCGGCAAAGATCCCTGTTTGCCTGATAATGCAATACACAGGCATTGGCACCTGATGCCACCACGGGTAAAAACGCATGCCCTTCCGCTCCCCTTGCCAGACATTCCCGGGTCATCTCCGCCTCAATCACATATTCAGGTAACCCCGGTTTAATGACCCCCAGCAGGTGGTGAAAAATTCCCGAGGTGATAGCGCAGGCTTTTCTGATCCATGCCAGTTCTTCCTCTTCTTTTTGAAGCCGTAATTCCGAAATGACCGGAGCCAGCGGTTCCGGCTTATGCAGGGGATATTTTTCAAGCAATAGCCGGGAAATCCTTTCATCACGGGTAAGAAGTTCATCCGGTTCCCGGTAATGCATCACCCCGTTCAGGTAAATGTGCCTGCTGTGCAGCATCACTTCATGAAGCCGGCTTTCATAAAGGTTCAGTGGAAATACCGCTGAAATACCCGATATGCGGGACGCTGCTTCAGGCGACAGCTTCCTTCCTTCCCACACCTCGGTTTCTTCACGTGCCGGCAGGATAAATAACATTTCCTGCCGGGACCGGTCGGGGTGGTCAGGACACAACACCAGGATACTTTTTTCCTGCCTGATACCCGTGAGATAGAAAAAATCACTGCTCTGGCGAAAAGGGAAAAACTGGTCGCCGTTCCTCGGCATATGGTCGGCAGAATGTATAACCAGTGCCGAGGAAGGAAGCATTTTTTCAGCCAGCTTTCTCCGGTTGCGTACAAACAGGGAGAATTTGGTTTTATCTTCCATAATTTTTGTTTAGACTGCCTATAAATCAGTGTTATTTATGTTCCGGAACATAGAAAATACTCATTGGTTTCATTAGATTTGGTTTCCGGGCAAAATGTGTTTCCCTGCCAAGATAATTAACTTTAATCATATTCTCATGGGCAAACTATTCGGATCCTCCCTGGCACAAAAACTGGTCATGGCACTGGCAGGATTCTTCCTGATCCTGTTCCTCCTGGTTCACCTTTCGATTAATCTCCTTCTTCTTGGTGACAATCCGGAAACATTCAACCGGGCTGCTGCTTTCATGTCGGGTTTCTGGCTGGTGAAAATTTTCGAGGTAGTGCTTATTGGCGGTCTGCTCATCCACATCATCATGGGGATCACTCTCCAGATACAAAACTGGATAGCCAGGCCGACCAGGTATAAAAAAAGATATCCGTCGCAGACATCCTTCTTTTCCAAATACATGATCTGGACGGGAGGTATTGTTTTTATTTTTCTTTTTATCCATTTCCTGAATTTCTGGTTCGTTCGGCTGGGATTCGTTGAAGGCGACCACCACAACTTTTACGGTATGGCCCACCAGCTGTTCAGCTATATGGGCTATAACATCATTTACTGGATCTCATTCCTCATCCTGGGATTTCACCTGCATCATGCCTTTCAGTCGGCATTCCAGACATTCGGACTGAACAACCGGAAATGCACACCGGTAATTAAAACCATCGGTATTATTTACTCCATACTGGTTCCGCTTGGATTTGCACTGATTCCGTTTGTTATTTATTTCTTTAAATAATGTTTAAACAACAGGATATGTACATGTTAAACTCCAAAATACCGGATGGCCCCCTGGCCGAAAAGTGGACACGATATAAAGCTACCTGCAAATTGGTTAGTCCGGCCAATAAAAAGAAACTGGATATCATTGTGGTGGGGGCCGGTGCAGCAGGGGCGGCTGCCGCCGCTTCCATGGCCGAGCTGGGATACAATGTCAAGGTATTTGTATACCAGGACTCCTCCCGAAGAGCTCATTCCATTGCTTCGCAGGGAGGTATCAATGCAACCAAAAATTACAAGAATGACGGAGACAGCGATTACCGCCTGTTTTATGACATGATCAAGGGAGGCGATTTCCGTGCCAGGGAAGCCAATGTTTACAGGCTGGCCGAAATCAGCAACAATGTGATTGACCAGTTTGTTGCCCAGGGAGTACCGTTTGCACGGGAATACAGCGGGTACCTGGCAAACCGTTCATTCGGGGGGGTACAGGTTTCCCGCACATTTTATGCCCAGGGACAAACCGGCCAGCAATGTACCCTGGCTGCTTACCAGGCCCTGATGCGCCAGATCAAGGCTGGAAAGGCAGAAATGTATTCCCGTCGCTTTGTACTGGATCTAATTGTCATTGATGGTAAGGCCAGGGGGATCATAACCCGCAATCTGGTAACCGGTGAGATCGAACGCCATGGGGCACATGCCGTGGTGTTTGCCACCGGAGGTTTTGGAACCGTTTACTACCTGTCAACCCTGGCCATCAACTCCAACGGATCGGCGGCTATGGCTGCTTACAGAAAAGGAGCCTTTATGGCAAATCCAAGCATGGCACAGATCCATCCCACCAGCATTCCCGTTCTGAACGATTACCAGGCCAAGCTGACCCTCATGTCAGAATCACTCCGGAACGACGGCCGGGTATGGGTTCCGAAAAATAAGGGGGATAAGCGGAACCCGAATGATATTCCCGAAGAAGAACGGGACTACTACCTGGAAAGGAGGTACCCCGCATTCGGGAACCTGGTACCCCGTGACGTGGCCTCAAGAGCAGCTAAAGAAAGATGCGACGCGGGCTACGGAGTGGGAAGTACCGGACTGTCTGTATACCTCGATTTCAGAGATGCTATCAAAGCCCAGGGCAAACAGGCCATTGCCGATAAATACGGAAACCTGTTCGACCTGTATACCAAGATCACCGGCATGGATCCCTACACCGAACCCATGAGGATCTATCCGGCTTCGCACTATACCATGGGAGGATTGTGGGTTGACTATAATCTGATGACCACCATCCAGGGGCTTTATGCCATAGGTGAGGCAAACTTCAGCGATCACGGGGCCAACCGTCTTGGCGCCAGCTCCCTTCTCCAGTGTGCCGGCGACGGATATTTCATTCTTCCCGTTACCATCGGCGATTACCTTTCAGAAGAAATAAAAACTCCAAAAATATCCGTGGATGACCCGGCATTTGATAAAGCGGAAAAAGAGGCAGCCGATAAACTGAAAAAATTACTATCGATCAACGGAACCCAGACCGTGACCTCATTCCATAAACGGCTGGGACATATCATGTGGCAGTACTCCGGAATGGTCAGAAATGAGGAAGGATTGAACAAAGCCCTGAAAGAGGTGAATGAACTCAGGGAAGAATTCTGGAAAGATGTGAAAGTTCCTGGAAAGATCGATGAATTCAACCATGAACTGGAAAAAGCTTTTCGGGTAGCCGACTTCTTCGATCTGGCCGAGCTCATCATAACCGATGCACTCCACCGGAAAGAATCGTGCGGAGCACATTTCAGGGAAGAATACCAAACCGAGGAAGGTGAACCGCTCCGGAATGACGAGGAATACATGTATGTGGCAGCCTGGGAATACACAGGAGAAAAATCCGCGCCCAAACTACACAAGGAACCGCTCACGTTTGAAAATGTAAAAGTGACCAAAAGAAGCTATAAATAATAATTACGTAAAGGTTATTGACCAAATATTTTTTCGAAAAAAGCATCTGTCATGAAAATAACACTCGATATCTGGCGCCAGAAAAGCCCAAACGACAAGGGCAAATTTGTTAGATACGAACTGGACGGGGTTTCCAAAGAAATGACCTTTCTTGAAATGCTGGATTATCTGAACGATAAACTGATCAAAGCCGGGGATGAACCGGTGGCTTTCGACAGCGATTGCAGGGAAGGAATATGCGGCACCTGCGGATTGTTTATCAATGGCAGGCCCAATGGCCCTGTAAAAGGGATCACGACCTGTCAATTGAATATGAGTGTTTTCAAAGACGGGGATACCATCACGGTGGAACCCTTCAGGGCAAAGGCTTTCCCGGTTATCAAAGACCTGATCGTCGACAGGTCCTCTTTTGATAAGCTGATCCAGTCGGGCGGTTTCATTTCAGTAAATACCGGGGCGGCGCCGGAAGCCAATTCCATACCCATTAAAAAGGAAATAGCTGAAAGAGCATTTGATGCAGGGATATGTATCGGTTGCGGCTCCTGTGTGGCCGCCTGTAAAAATGCATCGGCCATGCTGTTCGTGTCGGCAAAAATCTCCCAGCTGGCCCTTTTACCCCAGGGACAGACAGAGGCAAAAGAAAGGGTCAGAACCATGATCAGGGAAATGGATAGACTTGGATTTGGCAATTGCACCAATACCGGTGCCTGTGAAGCGGAATGCCCCAAGGAAATTTCCCTGTGGAATATTGCCAAGATGAACCGGGAGTACTACAAAGCTACCCTGGGATAATCGCGGAAAAAACTATTTCGCCATTTTTTCAACCTCATCCACGGTTTTGGGAATGGGTTTCCCCAGAATCCTGTATCCATCTTCAGTCACCAGCACATCGTCTTCCACACGTACCCCGCCGAAATCCCGGAAAGCCTCCACCTTACCGTAATCGATAAATTCGCCGAATTTCCCTTCTGCTTTCCACTGGTCAATCAGGGCAGGAATAAAATAAATGCCTGGCTCAACGGTAAATACAAAACCGGGCTTCAGCCTTTTTCCGAGCCGCAGGGAAGCCAGGCCGAACTGGTCGCTTCTTTTGATTTCCTCATCATAACCCACATAATCTTCTCCAAGCCCTTCCATATCGTGAACATCCAGACCCATCATATGACCCAGTCCGTGAGGCATGAACAGGGCATGTGCTCCCCGGTTTACCGCTTCTTCAATATCCCCCTTCATCAAACCCAGCTGTTTCAGACCCGAGGCAATGGTAGTTACAGCCTGCAAATGCAGGGTTTTATTCGGCACTCCCGGCCTCACTCCCTGTATGGCCTTCATGTTGGCATCCAGAACAATCTGGTATATTTCACGCTGCCGGGCATCGAATTTTCCACCTACCGGCGTTGAGCGGGTGATATCTCCTGCATAATGCAAGGGTGATTCGGCTCCGGCATCCACCACCAGAAATCTTCCTTCCTTCAGTGTATTACCGTGATAATGGTTATGAAGCGTTTGCCCGTTGATCGTCAGGATTACCGGAAAGGCCACCGGATTTCCGTTGGCCAACGATATCCCCTCAATGGTTCCGGATATTTCCCTCTCTACCACACCGGGTTTGGCCATTTTCATGGCGGTAGTATGCATAATATAGCTGATATCCACAGCCTTTTCAATTTCCCTGATTTCCCCCTCTTCTTTTACCTCACGCAGGGCCACCACCGCCCTGATCAAAGCCTCCGAAACCATTGACTTGATTTCCGCCGGCTTTTTACCAAGCAGGTAAGCCAGCTGGATCACCGTCTCCCCCCGGTAAGGAGGAAGAAAATGAACCTTCTGACCCTTTGCCAGGGCTTTCTTGATCATATCGGGATAAGCCTTCAGGGGCATAGTTTGCGATATCCCCACCCGGGCAGCCCGTTCCGACATGGCCGGCTGCGGACCCATCCAGATTACATCATCGATGTCCGCATCGTTGCCGAAAATGATCTCCTGATCTTCATCCACATTGATCATGGCGTACAGATCTGGCATATCCAGACCGAAAAAGTACAGAAAATTACTGTCCTGCCGGAAGTAATAGGTATTGGCCGGATAATTCATCGCTGCTTCCGTATTCCCCGGGAAAAGCAGAACTCCGGAACCCATGGCTTCTTTCAGCCTTTTTCTTCTCTCAATATAAACTTCAGGTGCAAACATTTTTTTTGATTTTAATTAGATTCCGAAGTTAACACCAAAATTTATCATTCCAAAAACCGGCCGGTGATATCCGTTGTTCCTCCTGTATAACCGACCCGCCCCACCAGGCTCTCCGCACAGGATAGTTAAACATCTGAATATTTTTTCTTTCAACCTGCGAATACTATTGTTTAATTGCTTAATAATTATATCTTCGCAGATTGTACTTATTTTATTAACCACCCATTAACATCTTTTCAACAACATGCCTTACCGTCGCCTACCCAACACAGATCACGCAAGGCTCAGAGCACTTAAAACGGCTCTTGAAAAAGGCAGGGAACTACCCCCCTTTCGTCTGGCTTTTTCGCAAAAAGCCCTGCAGAAGATCAGTTCCTTCCTTCCCTCTTTTGAGAACGGCATCCAGTTGAACAGGCAAAATTATTCCAGGTATGTGGACAACGGGAAAAAATACCAGCAGGAATTGAAAAAGGCACGGTTATACCTGTCCCATTTTATCCAGGTAATGAATATGTCGATACAGCGTGGTGAACTTCCCGAATCAACCCGTGAGTATTTTGGCCTGTCGCCCGATGAAAAAGCCCTGCCCCCTTTGCAATCGGAAATTGATTTGATAACCTGGGGAGAACGGATCATCGGTGGAGAAAACCAGCGGATTAGAAAAGGGCTTTCGCCTATTACCAACCCTACCATGGCCATGGTAAGGGTATGGTTTGAAAAATTCATGGAAGGATACAGGTTTCAGAAGACCATGTTACAGAAGCAGGAACGCAGCCAGGCTAATCTGGCCAACCTGCGCAGTCAGGCCGACCGGATCATTGTGCAGGTATGGAACGAAGTGGAGGATCATTTCCGTGACCTGCCCGATGAAATGAAAAGAGAGAGAGCCGGTGAATACGGTGTGACCTATGTGTACCGGAAAAATGAGCGGGAGAAACAGAACGTGTACGGGAACGAAGAGAAAAAAACAGGTTAGGGAATTTGCTCCGGGTTCTTCCCCTTTCCCTGCCGGTACACACCCCATATCATCAACCCTGTGAGTATAACACTCAGCACACCCATCCAGTAACTTCCGGCAGTAGCCCCGATGTGCTCAATATCCTTGCTGACCACTCCCCGTTCCATCAGGAAATAAAAAACAACAATCACGGCATTGTTTAAAAAATGCGACAATATGGGAAGCCACAATGTGCCGCTCCATACCAGCAGGTAACCGAACCATATGCCCATCAGCATACGAGGGACAAATCCGAAAAACTGCAGGTGCAGGGCACTGAACAGAACAGCGGTCACGATAACGGCTGCATGAATATTCCTCCACCACTCGGTCAGAAGCCTCTGTATCACCCCCCGGAAGAGCAATTCCTCCCCAAGTGCCGGTATAACGGCCACAATCAGCAAACTGATCCATAATCCTCCGGGCCGGTCAAATTCCAGAAAAGCTTCTGTCAGCCGGGTAGCTTCTTCTTCCCTGGACCGCATCCATTCTTCAACACCTTCCAGAAAATCAGGAAAACGAACGGCCATATTCCAGTCTGCCAGTACATTGATCAAGGGGATGGCCACGATCAGTACCAGTCCGCCGCTAATCCATACAGGCCAGCGGGGACAACGCCCGAAACCCAGAAAATAGCCCGGCTTACTGCTCAGCAGATAAGCCATAAGCAGGGAAGGAATAATAAATAAACCCAAAGATTGTACTACCTGCAGAAACCGGAGCATATCGATAATACGCGGATTATCCGGATCGGAAAAACCTTCCAGGACCACTACAGGATCAGCCCCGTATACCAGCATAACCAGCAATGTCCCGATCACACTGAAAACCAGAAACGATCCCAGAATGATGACCAGGCTGATCAGCAAACGGAAAGGGGTGGTGGTATTCTCAAATAAACCGCTCGCCATTTCTCGATTTTCTTAATTTTGCACCAAATCTAAGAATATTTTTTCAATGCCCTTTTCGGGAACCATATCTCTTCCTCCCCGGGCCCTGCTGCTGGCTCCCATGGAAAACATCACCCATGCCGTTTTCCGCAGTCTTTGCAAGCAGTACGGTGCCGATATGGTCTTTACCGAATTCGTTTCCGCCGACGAACTGCTGCACAACCGGCGCCGCACCCTGGAAAAACTCATCTTCCGGCAGGAGGAACGCCCGCTGGGAATACAGTTGTACGGCCACCGGAAGGAACAAATGACAGAAGCCGCCCGGCGGATCATGGAATATGAGCCCGACGTGCTGGATATCAATTTCGGCTGCCCCGCCCGGAAAATCGCTCGCCGGGGAGCCGGAGCCGGAATGCTGAGGAATATTCCCGCCATGGTGGAAATATCCGCCGCACTGGTTCGGATTGCTTCATGTCCCGTTACCGTAAAAACCCGGCTGGGCTGGGACCGTGATCACATGGATATAGTTGAAATAACCCTTCGCCTGCAGGATGCCGGAATCCGGGCCATCACCATTCACGGCCGGACAGGAGACCAGGGTTACGGGGGAATAGCCGACTGGACATTGATCGGTGAAGTAAAAAACCATCCCGGCGTGAGTATTCCCGTAATCGGCAATGGCGATATCCAAACCCCGGAAGATGCAAGGGAAAAGTTTGAACAAACCGGTGTAAACGGCATTATGATCGGACGGGCAGCCATCGGGAAACCCTGGATTTTCAGGGATATTCGCGAACACCTTCTTACCGGCACCATCCCTCCTTCCCCCGGTCTCCGGGAACGCATAATACTGGCTTCGGAACAGCTTACCGATTCAGTTAAAACAAGAGGCATTCCCCGGGGTGTTTACGAAATGCGCAGCCACCTGATCCACTATTTCAGAGAGTTTGAAGTTTTTCAGCATTACAGGAAAGAAATGATCACCTGCACCGATCCGGAAAAAGTCCTCGCACTGATGAAAAAAATGGCAGAATAGAATGCCTGTTTCGCAAAACATCAAACACGGTATTCTCCCCTTGGCATATTTTCTTATTTTTAATGGAATATTCCAAGAATATCAACCATGAAGAATGCAAACCTCCACATGCTCATCCTGTGCACCTTGCTATTGATAACAGGATGGAAGGGATTATCCCAGGAAAACCTCACCATTGAAAAAATCATGCGCGATTCGAAATGGATCGGCGTTTCCCCTGAAAACCCGGTATGGTCGGATGACGGTCAAACTTTGTATTTCAGGTGGAATCCGGAATCAGAACCGGAAAGTGATCTGTATGCCGTCAGGCTGAATCAGACCGAACCATTCAGGGTAGGTGACGAAGAAAAAGAAACCGTTCCGGACCGGTCGGACAGCTACAACAGCGACCGGACAAAAAAAGTATTTGTCAGAAACGGCGATGTGTTCCTGCATGACCTGGTGACAGGCGAAACACTGCAGGTTACCGCAACAGCCGGGAATGAAACCTCCCCCGCCTTCAACGGGAAGGAAGACAAAATTGTATTCTCACTCGACCAGAATCTCTATGCCTGGGATATAGAAACCGGACAGCTGACCCAGCTGACCCGCTTCACCCAGGGAGAACCCCCTCCCGAAACCAGACCCTACACCGATGAAAATGAGGAATGGCTTTATAGAGACCAGTTACGACTGTTCGAATACCTCAGGAAGAAAAAAGAAGAAGGGGAAAGAAGAATGGAATGTAAAGAAACCAAACAGGGCCCACCCTACACCCTGTATACGGGAAAAGGACGGGTTGCTGACGCCAGGCTCAGTCCCTCCGGGCGCTATATTACGTACATCGTTTACGAAATGCCGCGTAACTCCAAATCCACTCTGATCCCCCATTTTGTCACAGAAACGGGATACACGGAGGAAAGTTCCGCCCGGCCCAAAGTAGGAACCCATTATACCTCTGGCTCACAGTTCCATATCTATGATACCTGTCGCGATACTTCCTATTGTCTCATCACTGCAGATATTCCCGGACTACCCGACCCACCCGATTACTTGAAAGATTACCCCGGCAGGCAGGGTGCCGAAAGGAAAGAAAGGCAAGTGATGTATCACCCACTCATCTGGTCCCCCGACGGAGAAAATGCCGTGCTCCAGATCACTTCACTCGACAACAAAGACCGCTGGATTATGCTGGCCGATCTGGAAACTGGACATATGAAACTACTCGACAGGCAACGTGACAACGCCTGGATCGGAGGGCCCGGGATCGGTCAGTGGAACGCCACGCTTGGATGGATGCCCGATGGCAGGAAGGTTTTCTTCCAGTCGGAAGAATCGGGGTACTCTCACCTGTATACGGTACATATCAAAACCGGCAAAAAGAAAGCCCTTACCCGGGGCGAATTCGAAATTTACGATCCCTTCATCTCCCGCGATAAAAAGTGCTGGTATTTTACTTCGAACGAAGTGCACAGCGGTGAAAGGCACCTGTACCGTATGCCCCTGAACGGAGGGAAAGCGGTAAGACTCACCTTCATGGAAGGCAGGAATGATGCCCGGTTAAGCCCCGATGAATCGATGATTGCCCTGATCCATTCGGAATCGAACCGGCCCGAAGAGCTGTATCTGATGGAAAACCGGGAAGGGGCCGAACCGGTCAGAATCACCCATTCATTCACGGAAGAATTTCTGTCCTATCCCTGGAGAAAACCCGCCTTTATCCGGTTTAAAGCCCGCGACGGGGTTATGGTGCCTGCCAGGCTGTACCGCCCCGACAATCCGGTGCCGGGCGGGCCGGCCGTCATATTCGTTCACGGGGCCGGTTACCTGCAGAATGCACACAAGTGGTGGAGTTCCTATTCCAGGGAATACATGTTCCATAACTTCCTGGTTGATAACGGATATACCGTGCTCGATATCGATTACCGGGGCAGCGCCGGATACGGGCGTGACTGGCGTACAGCTATTTACCGCCACATGGGAGGAAAAGACCTGGACGACCAGGTGGACGGAGCCCGCTGGCTGGTTGAAACACAGCAAATCGACCCGGAAAAGATTGGTATTTACGGTGGTTCATACGGAGGATTCATCACCCTGATGGCCATGTTCAAAGAACCCGGTGTGTTTGCTGCCGGGGCCGCCCTCAGGTCGGTAACCGACTGGGCCCATTACAATCACGGATATACTTCGAACATACTGAATATACCGGCAGCCGACAGCCTGGCCTATGTGCGCAGTTCACCCATCTATTATGCGGAAGGCCTTGAGGGCGCCCTGCTGATGTGCCATGGCATGGTAGATGATAATGTGCATTTCCAGGATATCGTCCGTCTGGCTCAGCGCCTTATTGAACTTGGAAAGGAAAACTGGGAACTGGCTGTTTATCCGGTAGAAAGTCACGCTTTTACGGAACCCAGCAGCTGGACCGATGAATATAAAAGAATATTCAAATTGTTTGAAGAGAATCTGAAATAATCATATATAATATTTCTTTGTGTTTATCTTTTAATTTTTATTCTTTAGCACTAATATCAATACTGCACAAATAGCCTACTACGTAGTTATCTACGTAGTTATCTACGTAGTCGTCTACGTAGTTTCCTGATTGGCTCCCATTTCAGGTTCAAATACCCCGGCTGCCAAACAGCATGATGATTTTATTAACCGGTTAACCGGATTCCCACTTCACAGGTATTTGGCGGAAAGCTGAAGCAGCATTCTGTTGTGGGGTTGCCTGCCCTGGCAGGCGCCGTTTCATAAATGGGAACGGAGCGAAAAAGTGAATGGCGGGAGAGATATTCTTCTCATTTCATAACGGAAGGGCAGTTCGTTTTCACATCGGGACCACAGTTTTCTGCACAACCTGTCTCAGAATTCCCTTGATTCTCCGGGGTGCGGGTGATCAAGGGTATAATGCAGCCCCCGGCTTTCTCTTATATCCTGTGCCATTCTGATCACCAGATACCCCACATTGATCAGGTTCCTGAGTTCACAGAGCCGTTGCGACATGGTGGATTTCTGGTACAGCTCCTCCGTTTCCCTGTAGATGATTTCAAGCCGGCTAAGGGCTCTTTTCAAACGCAGGTCGGAGCGAACGATACCCACATAATGACTCATAATCTGTTGCGTTTCCCTTAAATTCTGGGTAATCAACACCATTTCCTCGGGATGGGTGGTCCCTTCATCATCCCATGGAGGAATGTTTTCCTGAAAAGAATACTCATTCAGGTGACTCCGGGCATCCTTTGCAGCCCGGTGGGCAAACACCACGGCTTCCATCAAAGAGTTGGATGCCAGCCGGTTGGCTCCGTGTAAACCCGTGGAGGCACATTCCCCGAGAGCATACAGGCGCCCGATGCTTGTACGCCCTTCCCGGTCTGTCTGAATTCCACCGCACAGATAATGGGCGGCGGGAACAACAGGGATCATATCCCGGGTAATATCAATGCCCAGGCTCATACATTTCCTGTATATTTTCGGAAAATGGTCTTTCAACCCTTCCCTGTCCAGGTGGCGGCAATCAAGATAAACAAAATCCTCCCCTCTTACTTTCATCTCATGATCAATGGCCCTTGCCACCACATCACGCGGAGCCAGGGAGCCCCTCGGATCGTATTTCTTCATAAATTCCCCGCCGGAGGCATTTTTCAGAACAGCCCCGTATCCCCGTAAAGCTTCTGTAATCAGAAAAGAAGGCCTTTCTCCCGGATTATACAATGAGGTAGGATGAAACTGTACGAATTCCATATTTTCAATAACTCCCTTCGCCCTGTAAACCATGGCAATACCATCCCCAGTTGCCACGGGCGAATTGGTGGTGGTCTGGTACAGGTGCCCCAGCCCTCCCGTAGCCACAACAGTAATCTTTGACAGAGCCGTAATCATCTGGTTGTTTCTGACATTCAGAATATACGCCCCGTAACACTCAATATCCTGATGGGAACGTTTCACCAGCTTCCCCAGATGGTGCCGGGTAATCAAATCAACTGCGAAGTGATTTTCCAGTATCTCAATATTCGGATGTTCCCTTACCTTTCTCATCAGGGCCTGTTGAATGGCTTCCCCGGTATGATCCTTGAAATGCCATATCCGGCGCTCAGAATGTCCTCCCTCCCTGGCCAGATCGGGACCCCCGTTTTCATTCCGGTCAAATTCCACTCCCCATTCCACCAGTTCCCTGATCCGTTCAGGGGCTTCCCGCACCACCATACGCACCACCTCTTCATTGCACAAACCGTCACCGCATATTAGGGTGTCTTTGATATGCTTTTCAAAATTATCGGGAGGGACAGCCACAGCTGCAATGCCCCCCTGAGCATAGTTTGTATTGGTTTCTTCAAGGGTCGATTTGGTTACCAGAAGTACCTTCCCGGTATCAGCCACTTTCAGGGCGAAACCCATCCCCGCCAGTCCGGTGCCCAGCACCAGGTAATCTGCTCGGTATATCATATTATCCGTAGTTCCATAAAAAAGCAAAGATAGGGAATCATCCCGAATGATCCCTTTGAAAAAAATGTGCTCTTCAGATTATTCCGGCCTACCGATCATTTTTTCCGTATATCCGGTAAAGACCGCATAAAGTTGTTATTTTTGTCGCATTACAATAAATCACCAGATGGTATGGCGCAGGAAGATCTTTTCAAAAAGCTCATCGCCCATTCGAAAGAATACGGGTTTATTTTCCCGTCGAGTGAAATATACGACGGCCTGGGTGCCGTGTACGATTACGGCCCTTACGGAGTAGAATTGAAGAACAATATCAGGAAATACTGGTGGGATGCCATGGTCACCATGCATGAAAACATTGTGGGTCTGGATGCGGCCATTTTCATGCACCCCGATGTATGGAAGGCTTCCGGCCATGTCACCGCTTTCAACGATCCTCTCATCGATAACAGGGATTCCAAAAAACGGTACCGGGCCGATTCGCTCATTGAAGAACACCTCGAAAAACTTTCAGCTAAAATTGAAAAGGAGGTGGAAAAAGGCCGGAAACGATTCGGTGAGGCATTTGACGAAAAAATGTTTTATGAAACCAATCCCAGAGTCCTGGCCTACCGGGAGAAATACGACGAGATACACCGCAGGTATGTTCAGGCATCCGAAAAGGAAGACCTGAAAGAACTGCGGCAGATCATTCTTGATTGTGAAATTGCCGATCCCGTATCGGGCAGCCGGAACTGGACGGAAGTAAGAAAATTCAATCTGATGTTTGAAACAAAGCTGGGTTCGGTGAGTGAGGATGCCAGCACCATATACCTGAGGCCGGAAACGGCCCAGGGAATTTTTGTGAATTTTCTGAATGTGCAGAAATCGGCACGCATGAAAATCCCGTTCGGCATTGCACAGAGCGGGAAAGCCTTCAGAAATGAGATCGTGGCCCGCCAGTTTATTTTCCGCATGCGGGAATTCGAACAGATGGAAATGCAGTTCTTTGTCAGGCCCGGAGAAGAAATGGAATGGCACAGGATATGGAAAGAGCGGCGTATGAAATGGCACAGGAACGTGGTGAATCATCCCGAAAAGTTCAGGTTCCATGAACACGACAAGCTGGCCCATTATGCCAATGCGGCTTTCGACATTGAATACGAATTCCCCATCGGGTTTAAGGAAGTGGAAGGCATTCATTCCCGCACCGATTTCGACCTTACCCGTCACCAGGAATATTCCGGGAAAAAACTGCAGTATTTCGATACCGAAACACGTGAAAGTTATGTGCCGTACGTGGTGGAAACATCGATCGGTCTGGACCGTACCTTCCTGCTGATCCTTTCCGATGCCTATGCGGAAGAAAAAGCACCCAGTGCCGAAGGAGAAATGGAAGACCGCACCGTACTGAAAATTCATCCTGTACTGGCTCCCGTAAAACTGGCCGTACTGCCTCTGGTAAGAAAGGACGGCCTCCCTGAAATCGCCCGCAAAATCATGAACCAGGTGCGTTTTGATTTCAACTGCCAGTATGATGAAAAAGACAGTATCGGCCGAAGGTACCGCCGGCAAGATGCCATTGGTACCCCTTTCTGCGTAACAGTGGATCACCAGACAACCGTTGATCAGACCGTAACCTTGCGTGACAGAGATACCATGCAGCAAGACCGGATCCCGATAGAACGTATCAGAGAGCTGCTCGCGGAAAAGATCAGTTTCCGGAAACTGCTGGAAATGATATGATGCGACATGAAAAATGTCTTGATCCTGACATACTACTGGCCACCCACCGGAGGAGCAGGAGTGCACCGCTGGCTGAAATTTGTGAAATATCTCCGGCGCTTCGGGTGGGAACCCATCGTATATACTCCGGAGAATCCCGAACCACCCCTCCTGGACCCTTCTCTTGAAAACGACATTCCCCAAGGCCTTACCGTGCTGAAAACCAGGATATGGGAACCTTATTCTCTGTATAAAAAGTTCGTGGGCCGTCCTCCCGATAAAGGATTCCAGGCAGGTTTCCTCTCCGAGCAGAAAGTCCCGAAAAGAAAACAGGATCTTTCCGTCTGGATCAGGGGAAACTTTTTTATTCCCGATGCCCGGAAATACTGGATCAGACCCTCGGTAAAATACCTGTCCGCCTATTTGAAGGAGGTTCCTGTTCAGGTGGTAATTACAACCGGTCCGCCTCACAGCCTGCACCTCATCGGCCTGAAGCTGAAACAGAAGCTGAACATTCCGTGGGTGGCTGATTTCAGAGACCCCTGGACCGGCATTGATTTCTATTCCCGCCTGAAACTGACCCGGGCTGCCGACAGAAAACACCACCGGCTTGAGCAGCAGGTGATCATGCAGGCCGATGCTGTGATCACTGTCAGCCATGGGATGAAAATCGATTTCCGGAAATACCGCCAAAACGGCATTCATGTGATCACCAACGGATACGATCCTGAGGATATCCCTTCCGTTCCGGTGGAACCGGCCGGAGATTTTCTCATCACCCACCTGGGATCGGTAAATGCCGACCGGAATCCGCATGCTTTCTGGAAAGCCGTGTCCGAATCCCTTCAGGAAAACGAACCGTTTAAAAAACACCTGAGGATCCGCTTCATAGGAAAAACAGATGTCACCGTCAGAGCAAGCATCCTGGAACACGGCCTGGAAAACTACGTGGAACTTTGCCCCCCGGTACCTCATGAACAGGTATTCACCCTGCTGAAGCAGAGCCGGCTGCTGTTTTTACCCGTAAACCGGACTCCCAACGCAGCGTCCATTCTCACAGGGAAGTTATATGAATACCTGGCTGCCGGAAGGCCGGTACTGGGTATCGGACCAGAAGACGGTGAAATGGCTCGTATCCTGGAAGAAACCGGAGCGGGGCGGGTGTGCCACTGGGACAGCCCGGACAGAATAAAATCATTTTTAGAGGAAATCTTTGAAAAATACCTGGCAGGACAGTCCCCCTCAATTCCGGTGAACACCGAAAACTATTCGCGGGTAGAACTGACCCGAAACCTGGCAAAAATCCTTGATCAAACTGTTGACTTGTTATGAAAAAAATCATTTCTGTTGTTGGAGCACGACCGAATTTCATGAAAATCGCCCCCCTGCACCGGGCCTTTATCCCGCACGCCGGTGTGGTAAAACATATGATCTGCCATACAGGACAGCATTTCGACGAAAATATGTCGAGGATCTTCTTCGAGGAACTGGAGCTTCCTCAACCCGATTTCTACCTGGGTGTGGGCGGAGGAAGCCACGCCGAACAAACCGCCCGCATCATGACGGGCTTCGAAAAAGTATTGCTGGACGAAAACCCCGACCTGGTCGTGGTTCCGGGCGACGTAAACTCGACCCTGGCTGCCAGTCTGGTAGCATCCAAAATGGGTATTCCCGTGGCACATATCGAAGCTGGCCTGAGAAGTTTCGACCGCACCATGCCCGAAGAGATCAACAGGATGGTAACCGATATTCTGGCCGGGTATCTGTTTGTCAGTGAACCCAGCGGATTGACCAATCTCAGAAAGGAGGGAATTTCAGAAGAAAAAATGTACCATGTGGGCAATATCATGATCGACAGTCTGGTACATTACCTCCCGAAAACCGAAAATACAACTGCAATGAACAACCTGGGTTTGCAAACCCGGGATTATGTGCTGGTTACATTCCACAGGCCGAACAACGTTGATTTAAAGGAAAAACTCAACGAACTGGTTCACTTTCTGAACAGACTTTCGGAAAGAAAGAAAGTGGTATTCCCGGTTCATCCCCGCACACGCATCAATCTGGAACAGTACCGACTGATAAAGGAACTGAAAAGCCGGGTGATTCTTACAGAACCCATGGGATATATCGATTTCCTCAGCCTGACACGCCATGCCCTGCTGGTGGTTACCGACAGCGGAGGCATTCAGGAAGAAACCACCTGGCTGGGCGTTCCCTGCATCACGGTAAGAGACAATACCGAACGGCCGGTAACCGTCGACAGGGGAACCAATGTGCTGGCAGGAACCAATCTGCACCGGGTACAGGAACTGGCCGGAGAAGTACTACAGGGGAAAACGAAAAAAGGCGAAATACCGGAATACTGGGATGGGAAAACAGCGGAAAGGATTGTACAGATCCTGCTCCGGAAACTATAAATCGGAATGAAACCTTCCCCGCAAAAAATATTGATGGTCCTTGACCGGGAATTCCCCCCCGACCTGAGGGTGGAAAATGAGATGGAAAGCCTGCTGGAAAGAGGGTATGAAGTGCATCTGGCCTGCTATACAAGAAAAGGGAAACCCCGGGAAGACCACTGGAGAACCGCCAGAATTTTCCGGAAACCCATCTCAACATTCTGCTACAAAAGCAGTGTGGGAGCCCTGAAATTCCCGTTTTATTTTAACTTCTGGCGATCCTTCCTGGATGCTCTCTGCAGGGAAAACCGGTACAATGCGCTACATGTACACGACCTCCCCCTGGCACAGGTGGGATTCGAACTGAAAATGAAATACGGCATGCCCCAGGTACTCGATCTTCACGAAAACTGGCCCGCCCTGCTGGATATTGCCGAACATACCCAGGGACTGTTGGGAAAGCTGCTTTCTTCCGGCAAGCAATGGCGGGCTTATGAAAAGGAATACTGCAAAAAAGCCGACCGGGTGATCGTGGTGGTGGATGAGGCCGGAGAAAGGTTGGCCGGACTGGGATTGGATCGCAGGAAAATATTTGTGGTCTCAAATACCCTCAACCTGGAGCATTTTCGGGCAGATTATCAGGAACCCGCAAAAGACAAGCTGATTCTTTTTTATGCGGGCGGTCTGAATTACCACCGGGGACTCCAGGTAGTAATAAAAGCCCTGTCAATGGTAAAACATAAACCTGCCGGGTTGAAATTCTGGATCATGGGAGAAGGAAGGTACCGGGAAACCCTGGAGAAAATGGTAAAGGACCTGGAGATTGAAAATAACGTAATTTTCTTCGGGGAAAAGCCCTATTGCCAGATGCTGGAGTATCTTTCAAAATGCCATTATTCCCTTATTCCACATCTTAAATCAGAACACACGGATTCAACCGTACCACACAAACTTTTTCAGTACCTTTTTGCCGGGAAACCGGTGATTGCTTCTGATTGCACGCCCATTTCGAGAATTATCAAAGAAGGAAATTGTGGTTATATTTATAGGGATGATCAACCCGGAAAGCTGGCAGAAATAATTAAGAATCTTGACCCGAAGCGTGACAAAAACCTGGGCATAAACGGAAAGACCCTGGTGAAAGAAAAGTATACCTGGGAAAAGGAATCTGCCAGACTGTTAACTATTTACCAATCCTTACAGGTATCCACAACTTAATGAATTTAACAAATTCTATTGTACATAACTAAAAACACACTGACTCACCAACCGGTTCATAAACGGTGCTTTAATTAGAGAAGAAACAAAAAACATGGGGTACCATTCGGATAATAATCGGAAAATTGCACTCATTGGTCCTTTCCCCCCTCCCTATGGTGGTATTTCTATACATATCCAGCGAATGACCCGGCTTTTGCCGGAAAATTCCTTTGATTTATACAACACCAGTAAAGTCTCCTACCCCGGTTATTACAGGTTTTATGGCAAAATCAAATATATAAAGGCGCTGGTATTCCTGTTCAGAAAGTACAGGTTGATCCATGTCCATGCCACCGATAATATTTTACGTATTGTATTTGGATTTATCGGGCTCGCCAGAAGGAATATATATATCCACCTCCACGGGATGAGCCATCTTGATTTCCTTGAATCCAACCATCCGGGAGGATGGCTCTTACGAAAATTGATCCCCCGTTTACACATTCTTGCAGTCAATAATGAAATTGCCGGAAGGGTATCCCTATACCGTCCTGCTTCTGTCAGGATTGCCGATGCATTTCTGCCACCTGTGCTGAAACCAGAAACCCTTGAGAGGGTTGTGCTTCAACACAGAGATTTCTTTTCTCCGAATCGTTTTATTATCTGCATGACAGGTTGGTTTTCCTCTTATCAGGGCAGGGATTTATACGGATTTGATATGGCGGCTAAAATGATTCAACAACTTCATAAGGAAGGACGTAAAATTTTTCTTGTGGCATGTACCAATGGAATCAGAAACAAGAATGTATATTCACATTTTCTAAATTATATCAAAAAAAATCATATTGAAAACCATGTTCTTGTTATTGAAAATGCCGCTGAGGCATGGCCCTATATGCTTCTTTCAAATGCCTTCATAAGACCGACCATTACCGACGGGTCTTCTGTTTCGGTCAAAGAAGCGATCTGGCTGGAAGTTCCGGTTATTGCCAGCGACTGTGTCAAACGGCCCGGGGAAGTGATTCTTTTTAAAAACAGAAGCGTCAAAGAATTGATTGAAAAGGTGGTTCAACTGGAAACCCATCAACCGGTAAATGCTTATTCAAGAATGGAAAAAGCAATGAAAAAGGACTTTACCTGCTCCCTGATAAAAGATGTGTATGGCTTATAATGCTTGAAATTAGGAAAAATGAAAATATCCTTCCCAATTTCATTCAACAGGCAGATTCTCTACAGAAAAGACGAAATAATCCGCCTGTGTGAAAACAAAAAGGTTCTTCACCTGGGATTTATACAGCATTCTCACCTTTATCAGAAGCTGATTGAAGAAGGAAACTGGCTGCACAACAAGATAGGTATGGTTGCCAGCAAGCTGGTAGGAATAGACTTTTTAAGGGAAGAAGTAAACCGTATCAGAGAAAAATACAACATGGAATGCTATTACGGTGATGTTTGTGCACTTGATCAATGTGAGCACCAGGATAAATACGATGTAGTTGTCTGCGGAGAACTGATTGAACACTTGGAAAATCCCGGCCTGGCCCTGGAGGGAATTAAGAACTACCTGAACCGGGAGGGCATCCTGATCATTACCACACCGAATCCCTGGTCGTGGACCCGACTAAAATTGTTGAAAAGGGGAATTTTAGAAAAAGAATGGCTAAATCCTGAACATACCTGCTGGTTTTCCTATGGTACATTAAATAATTTCCTCGAACGGAAGGATTACAGTAAGGTTTACTATACTTATTATTACGATGAATCAAAGGAAAAAGAATACCGGGATAAAAAAGGACTGGTCAGGACATGGTATCAAATTAAAGATGGAATCAGAAAAAGAATACTTCCCAAACATTATTTCAGGGGTCTGTTTTTTGTTTGCAAAGCAAAATGCACATGAACGAACAGACAATTAATAAGGATATTCAGTCGGCAATTGATCAACTGAACCAATGGATAGCCACAAATGGCTGGGCAGGATGGGACCCTTACGATATTAAGGCCAAACCACGCATTTTAAAAATCACCGAAAAAAGCCGCATAAATCCACTCTTTCGTATCTGGCGAGAGATAGTTTTTGAAAGCTTCACTCATTTCCCTTTGTTTTTCAGAAAATTACTCCATGTTCAGCCCCGGATCAATGCCAAGGCCATGGCTCTGTTTGCTAGCGCCTACCTGAACCTCTATGAGACCACCGGCAGAAAGGATTACCTGAACCGGAGCCTGGTATGTCTCGATTGGCTGGGAAACAACCGAGCTCTCCACATCGCCGGATCGGGCTGGGGATATCCCTTCGACTGGTTTTCCAATGAACTGGTACCCGCCGGAACTCCTAACGGAATCGTCACCACTGCCGCCGGACATGCCTTCTGGAAAGCTTACAAATTACTTGGGCAGGAGCAATACCTGAAAGAGTGCATCAATATCGCCCACTTTCTTGCCGGGCTTCCGAAAAATGAGGCCATCCCGGGAACCATTTGCTTTTCATATACTCCTCTATATATAAATCATGTACACAACCTGAACCTGTTTGTAGCTGAATTTCTTATCCGTGTGGGAAAAGAAACCAACAATCAGGGATGGGTGGATCTGGGCAATCGTGCCGCGGATTATACCCTAGCCTGCCAGGATCCCGCAGGTTTTTTCGATTACAACGGCCCTCCGGAAAAACCGGCCCGTTTTGTGGATCATTACCATACAGGATTTGTTATCCGAATGCTGCATGCCCTGTGGAAACATACCGGAAGAGAAGACATTCGGCGTTCGATGGAAAGATGCTACAAACATTACATGGAGCATTTCTTTGAAGACGGACAGATACCCAGACTCATACTACAAAGGAAATACCGGATAGACATTCATTCGTGTGCGGAAGCCGTTATCTGCCTGTCGGAATTGCATGATACTTTTCCGGGAGCCGGAGCACGTGCTGAACGGGTACTGAACTGGACGCTGGAGCATTTGCGCAGTAAAAAGGGGTATTTCTATTACGGCATTCATAAAAGTCGTTTCACCGGGGTACCCTTCAAATCGAAAATTCCCTATATCCGCTGGGGGCAGGCCTGGATGCTCCTGGCCCTTTCAACCTTCCTGAAAAAACAGGTTCATGCTTGACCAGATACGATCCACGGTAAAAAATTCCCTGATTTATGGATTGGGCAATATCTCTGTGAAACTGGTGGGATTTGTCCTGATTCCCTTGTATACAAAACATTTTTCCACCGCGGAATACGGGGTGCTGGGCGTGGTGGAGATCACGATCCAATTGCTGGTTTCCCTTTTCGGCATGAGTCTTTTTTCGGCTTTTTTCAGGTGGTACTGGGATAAACCGTATATTCCCCACCAGCGATCGATATTCTTTACTATTCTGGTATTTGTCTTTTCTGTCAGCACCCTGCTGATCCTGGCATTGTGGCCGTTTACACCGGCCCTTGCAAAATTCGTACTGGGAGAGGCTCAGTATACATACCTGTTCCGGTTGTTGCTCATTACTTCTGTCCTGGAAGCCCTGGGGGTGATCCCCCTCACCCTGATGAGGCTTCAGAACCGGGCTTTGCTTTACTCGGTTTCCAATCTGACCAGGTTTTCTGTAAATCTGATGTTAACAGTTTATTTTGTGGCTGTACTGGGGAAAAAGGTGGAAGGAGTATACGAAGCCCATATCATAGGACATTTGTTCTTTTTCGCCTTTGTTGCCTTGTACATTATCAGGAATACCAGGCTAAAATTTCAGTGGATAATCCTCAGGGAAATGCTCGTTTTCAGTATGCCGCTTGTTGTAACCATGGTTTCCTCGCTGGCAATCAACATCACCGACCGGTATACCCTGCGGTTTCTCACTGATTTTTCGGAAGTTGGAATTTACAATCTGGGTTTCAAAGTGGCCAATACCATCAAAGTATTTGTGGTCAGTTCCATCATGCTGGCCGTTACACCTGTCATTTTTCAAAAGATCAACGATCCTGACAATAAGAGATTCTATTCAAAAATCCTGACCTACGGGACATTTACTGTGATCCCAGTCATTCTTTTTGTTGCCCTTTTCGGTAAAGAGGCCATAAAGCTTCTTTCGAGAAACACAAATTACTGGGAAGCATTTCGTATAGTACCCTTCATATCGTTTGCCATTCTATTCGGCATGATGAGAGACATAGCGATGACCGGTCTGCATATCACGAGAAAAACCGGAATTATTGCAGGCATTGTGGCAGGAATGATGATATTCCATATTGTTCTGACGGTGATTATGGTTTATTTTTTTCGTTCCACGGGTGCTGCGGTGGCTATTCTAATCACACAGGGGCTCTATTTTGTTCTGATCATGAAAACCGCCCAGCGTCATTACCGGATACCTTATGAATTTGCAAAAATCCTGAAAATGATTGTCCTGGCCGTAATTTTGCTGGGAGCAGCCCTGTTTTCTCAAAACTCTGTGTTATGCATCCGGCTGGTTGTAAAAAGCCTGTGCATTGTGGCCTTCCCCGTAATACTGTATTTCATGGGCTTCTACGAAAACATTGAATTACTACGAATACGCGAGGCATGGAATAAGTGGAAGAATCCCCTGCGCTGGCGGGAACATTTCCGAAAAATGAAAAAAGGGGGATTATAATAATCAATATCTCTCGATCCACCGGTACCGCCGGGCATTATCACCGAGTTTCAGGGCCACCATAAATTCATGGGTTCCGATGCTGTATTTCATGATATTGGAAAGGGTATAATCAAATGCATAACCGAAATATATCTGGTTTACCCTGAAACCGCCCATCAGGATTAATGAGCTGCCTGTCCGGAAAGAAGCTCCCAGCCAAAGATCCTGACGGTAAAACAATTTGGCATTGATATCCAACTGGTATTGCAGTTGCTCGGTAGTCTTCAGCAATAGAGAAGGTTCCAGTTCAAAATCATGACCCAGATCAAAGATATATCCTGCCGTCAGGAAATAATGTCGCAGTAACCGGTAGTTATCGAATGACTGGTGACCGATCTTGAGGTATGACTGAAACAGCTGGGCAGCTGAAAAGCCTGCATAGAATTCGTAGGTACTGTAATAAATTCCAACGCTCGCATCAGGAACGATCAGTACTCGTCGGGTAGAACCGTCATATACCAAGGGTTCCGAAGGGTTCCAGAAATTGATCTGATCATCCAGGAGATTGAACTGGAATACCGAACCGGCCAGACCGAATGACAACTGAGACATCTCCAGCCTAATATGATAGGCATAGCTGAACTGAATGCCTGTTCGATTGACCAGTCCGTTCCTGTCGTTGTAAATATAACCGCCCAGCCCTACCCGGCCGCTCCTGCTTGGCCTGAAGATTTTCTTTCTGACTTTGCGTGATTTGATAATATAGCTCCGCTTCAGCAAACGTGTTTGAAAACTCAGGGCATGGGTTCGGGGTGCATTATCGAATCCCAGCCACTGTTCCCTGGCCGTCAATGAAAAAATAGTATAGCCATCGCTTCCGGCAATAGCCGGATTCAGCATATACTTGTTCATCATGTACTGGCTGTACAGGGGAAGCTGCTGGCTCTGCCCGTTCTGAATCAGCAGTACAAGAAAACACCCTGTATATACAAACCTTTTCAATGCCTTAAACAAACGTTTCAATATCCCCTTCTATTTTATAATGGTTACGTTTCCGGTAATGGCTGGTGTTCCGTTATGCAGATTGATCACATAATGATAACTGTCCATAGGCAACGGGGTTCCCCTGTAGGTGCCATCCCAGGGAACCGGATAACCTCTCTCCGACCGGAATACCAACCGGCCCCAGCGATCATATACTTCAACAATCGCATCGGGATATAACTCATACAAGCTCCCTCCCGACACATAATGTCCCGCACCGTCGGAAATCCCAATCTCCCAGGTGTCGTTGATACCGAAACTGCTTCCCGGTGAAAAAGCCGTTGGTATCTGGAGACAGTAGGGACGCTGAGATTCGAGTTCCACAACGTCCCTCATTTCACAGCCATTGAAATCAATGACAAGATATTCGTAAGTACCCGACTTGAGGTTCTTATTTTCAGGAGTAAACACATTATTGGACCATTCATAAGTATATGGTTCCACTCCGCCCGACACATACAGGGTTATGCTTCCGTCAGGGTAATCAGGACAGAGTGATTTGACTGTATCGACCAGCACTACGAGTTCCGGAGGCTGGATCAGGGTATCGGCACTTTCTTTCATACAACCGTTTTCATCGGTCACGGTCAGTGTATAAATTCCTGCTCCCAAATTGTTCCTTTCAAGGCCGGTATGACCATTCCCCCATAAATAACTATATTCACCGGTCCCTCCTCTTACAAAGGCATTAATAAAGCCGCTGGAATCACCATAGCAATTCAGGTGATGGTTCCCGTCGAAGGACTGTGAATGATTAAAAGTAATAATCAAAGGTTCAGGCTCTTCCATCGTGATGACGGTATCGCCTACACAATTCTTGTCATCGGTGATGATCAGGTGGTATTCTCCGGCCACGAGGTTGTCAATATTGGGATCAGCAGAAGAGAATCCGTCAGGTCCACTCCAGCTGAACACATAGGGAGGAGTACCGCTTTCCATTTCAATTTGAATATACCCATCACTCTCTCCGTTGCAACTGATCTGCCTGCCAAGGTAATCAGATACGGTGGTATGAAAAATGAGAGGAGCCGGAGGTTCAATAAAGGTTTCAGCAATGATCTGGCAATTGTTGGCATCGGTAATAACCACCGTGTACCACCCTTCCACCAGGTTGCTGATATCTTCGGTGGTTGCCGAAAAGCCACCGGGACCGGTCCACTGGAAAGTATAGGTTCCTTCTCCCGATCCTCCGGTTACGGTCAGATCGGCACTGCCGTTATCCTGATCAGGCGAATCGCAGGTAATTCCCGTGGCCACAATATCGGCTTCCAGCGAAGAGGGTTCTGTAAGCTCATAGTTTGCTTCAATCTGGCAGCCGTTTCCGTCAGTTATGATTACATGATATGCTCCGGCAGAAAGATTTTCAACTCTGGGCTGATTCACTCCCTCCATTCCCTGCCATTCGTAAACATAATTCCCATCACCTCCTGTAACGGTCAATTCAATCCATCCGTCATCCCCTTCATAACAACTGATGTGATAGTTCCCATCGGGAGAAGAAGAGGTGTTTGCATCGACACTGAGGGGCAAGGGCTCATCCAGGAAGAAGGTATAATCAAGATAACAATTGTTCATGTCGGTGACCCTGAGATCATATTGACCGGCCGGCACGTCATAAATAGAATCTTCCGTAGAATAAAATCCATTGGGACCATTCCATTCAAACACGTAATCGCCGGTTCCCCCTTCAAAATGCGGAACAATTTTCCCGTCGGAAGCTCCGGCACAGGAAATTTCATACCCCCCACTATATCTTGTAACCAGCGTATCTGTCAGTTCGATGCCTGGAGCATCCTCCAGAATAACACTGTCAAGGGCAATACATCCGAACTTCCCGGTCACCTGCAAATAATACGTACCTGCACCAAGAGAATCCTGGAGTAATTCATGTGGCTGTGTAAGCGCAGATCCGTCAAAGGTATACCAGAAATAATCCTCATAAACATCATATCCGCCGGTAATGATCACATCGGTAATTTCTCCGTCACTCCATCCCCGGCAGGAAACATCATATCCTGAATATTGTTTTTTCACAAATTCCATTTCAATGGGAGGCGGATTAAACAGTGTATCTGTGCCTACATTATGACAACCCATAGAATCAATGATGGCAACATAGTATACATCCGCACATAATCCGGAAACAGGGGTATTCGGCAGGAAAGATTGATTGAGGGTATCACTTAATATGGTATCATTGGCTGAATTATATACATAATAGCTGAATGGTGGATTTTGCACATATGAAAATCTGAATTGGAGTTCGCCGTCACTGGCGCCCGGGCAACTTACATGATAGTTGTATTCCGGAACTTTTCTTGTAGCATTTACAGCAACAGATATCTCCGACGGTTCATTGATGACTTCATCATCATTCTTATAACATCCGTGGGCATCTATAACGGAAACATAATATCTTCCTGAGACCAGATTAAACAAATCTTCATCGTGAGTGGGCTCAAACCCTTCCGGTCCGTCATACCAGAAAATATCATAAGGCCCTGTCCCGGTAGCTGTAGTCAGGTCAATGGCCCCGTCACTGTAACCATAACATGAATTATCTGCTGTCTTCACCAGAGATTGTAGGGGATCTGGGTTCACCTTGAGTTCAAAAACCACTTCCGGTCCGTCGTATGCACAGGGTAAATCCAGGGCTCGAGGAGTGAAAGTGTACCAAACGGTATCCACCACATTATCCGTATTTGTCAAATGATCATCAATCATGGCTCCGTCAATTAAATCGGATCCTGTTTCCGAATTACCGGAAATGCTGTCATTTGCCACAGAAACAAAATCAAAGGTCACCTCACCGCTGGTCAGAACTGATGGAGTTTCCAGCAGGATCCTGATATGCGAATCATTACAGATACGGTCCCAGCCAATGGTATCCATAATCGTAATGTTCACTCTGGGTGTAGGATTTATCCATACCCTGATGGTATCGGCCACCCCGTTCAGACAGTAATCTATAGTGGTTGACGGAGAAATGATCTTTGGTATAAATCTGTATTCCACCATCTTAAAGGTATCGGTATGATTGGTCAGGATATCTTCAGGATTCATATCCAGGATATCCGAACCTTCTGCAAGTGTTTGGGTCACTCCTGCCGGAAGGTCTATTTCCAGGTCATAAGCCCAGATCCCTGTCACCGTATTCGGATGAGAAATGGTAAATGTATTGATGAAACCATTGTTGCACAAGGTGTCTTCGGTAATGGTGACGGAGACGCGTGGCTGCGGATTTATCCAGATCCGGATGGTGGTGTCCACTATCCCGTCACTGCAGTAGCCCAGGCCTGTACGTGGATCAAGGATCTTCGCCGTGAAGGTGTAGTCCACCCACTGCACATCGTGGCTGTTGTTGA
>Ga0190334_1000006_pt1 | contig 96320 bp, 144 predicted proteins | sample 48720478_MG_FD_161270 | JGI IMG/M metagenome (GOLD analysis project Ga0190334, IMG submission 161270) | Hydrothermal vent sediment bacterial communities from Southern Trench, Guaymas Basin, Mexico - 4872-04-7-8_MG | ecosystem: Environmental > Aquatic > Marine > Hydrothermal vents > Sediment ... | reverse complement strand
GTATACATAAAAATCATAATAAAAATTATGATAATTTTTTAATATTAGTTATGATAATTTTTTATCAATTAGTTTGTCTGGTATGATAATAATTATTATTATATTCTCTATAATAATTAGGGGGGGGGATTTATTTCTCTTCTTCAGAAAAATTATGAGATGATATTAAGGTAAATTTTCATAATAAATATTATGATTTATAAAACACTTTATACATAATGTTCTGTTATGTATATATTGTTATTGCTAGTTGCTGAGGATATGTTATATCTGTTGGGGATAACCCTTCCCTTACTGCGTCTATCAGATCTTCTATATATGGAACCAGAGTTGAATATTCTTGATAATTATAAGGATCAATATCTGTTATATCTCCTTCTTCAGGAGCATCTGTTTTTAATACCAGAACCCTATTGACGAAATTGTCCTCGTTATAAATACACTCATTATAGCCATATTGATGCATATAATTTCCCATGCCTCCATAAACATCTCCGGTTATAAATCTTCCTACTATTATTATGAAGCAATAAAGATTCGAGCAATATCCGCTGTGGGTTAAGGAATATTGCGGAGGCTCATAGAAGATACCAAAGAAGTTGGAATCCTTATCCAGAGGTCTGACAACTGATTTGGATATAGAGCGTATCTTTTCAGAATCATAGCAATATAAAATGGAAGGGTCTTCGCAGGGTTGGGAAGTGCATTGATCCGATTCATATACCATATTCACGCAACATGCAGATACCTCGGCATCAGGCCATGAGGAATACTCTTCAGGAGAGGTATCTCCAGCTCCTGTTCTTTTAAATAGCGATACCCTCCCCGTGGATTGGCAGGTATGGCAGGGATATTCCTCGGCATCATAAGTGCTGCTCCAATGCATCATATAATAGGCAAGATCTATCAGCATCTCGTGCTTATTGAAGAAATTGTATTGTATAACCTCTCTAGCTAAATAATCTGTGGAAGTCATAGAATGGTGGCATGGAACGCCTGGATCATAGCAGGTCGATTCGCTCCATGTTTCGTTGCAGTTTATTCTAAAGCTGAACCCATCTATTTCAGGGCTCCAGCATTCAGGGGTATCAGGTTTTATATACCAAGGTTCCCCTCCAGAGGCTTCATGAGCGAAAAGATATACCTTATGTGTGGCATAATCCCAAGGAGGGGCATATTGTGTATATTCTATCATTCCGGCTACAGGAGCTGGTTGGAGATTGTTTATATAATCCTTTACAGCTTGATTATTTATGTCTGCAGGCCATGTTACTCCATCTATTGATACAGGCTGCTCCCCTTCTATATCCCAGATAAGGCATTTTGTATCCAACTGTATATATAGTATCTGCCCGCATCTTCTTATTTCATCAGGAAATCCCACGCAATAATATTCATCATTTACAGCATATATTAGTACCTTATCATTAACATTGAAAGCGGAAGTAGGATCTAAATTTGAAGATTGGCAGTTATATATGATTTTTGCGCCGGAAATTTCAGTTATAGGATCTGATTCATAATGTTCATAAGTATCATATTTTTCCAGCTTTCCATAATGAATATTTTGGTTTCGTGGATAATAAGGCTCATCGAGGGTTACATCTACAGTTTTAGCATCCCTATCTATTGCAGTTATAGTTCCTTCTATAACATCGTGCATCAGAAGTGCCTCATCAGCGCTTAATTCTATTGTATAAGGATCTTCGGTGCTTGTTGGCATATAATAATACCTCTGGGAATATATTTTGATGATATTATAATGCGTGGTTTATAAGAGGTCAATTCTATAATAAAAATGAGTTGACAAAAATATTAATATATAGTATCGTGAGTATAAATATATAATATATGAGGAAAAATTATGGCATATGATGTAGAGATATATGATGATAATGAAAAAAAGCAAAAAGTCTCGATGCCCCAAGTAGTGCGTTTGGGCAAGGTGAAGATGCTATTGGATAAGGGATTGAAGGTAGCGGAGATTGCAGAGAAACTGAATATAAGCACCGCTACTGTATATAAAGATGTTCAGTTTTTGAAGAATATCGAAATAGGGGGGATAGACGAGGAAACAAAGAATTTAAGAAGGATAGAAATAGATGAGGAGATATTGAAGCAAATAAAAATAGGGAAGGAAATAATTGAGCTTCATAAATATAAAAAGCCCCATGTTGTTGGGGATGTTATGAAGGTTATCTGCAATTTGTTGGAATTAAGAATGAAGCTCTGGAAAATGGATGCCCAGACAGTGTTATCTGCTTCAGAAACTGTGATTGATGGTGAGGAATTATTGCCTGAAGATGTTAAAGATCAGATAGGGGATATGCTTGTTAAACATCTAAGCAAAAAAGAGGTGAAAGTAAGTGTCTGATATATTTAAAGATATACAAGATAAATGCAGATATTTCAATAATCTTGCAATTATAGATGCATACATACCAGAAAGCAAAGCAAAAGAGGAATATATTGTTATTCTATTGCATTTATTAAGCGAGAAATTACCTTCTTCAGAGCTTATGGCAATATGTGAGGATGCTAAAATAGGAGCTGAATATCTGCATGGTAATATGTTCTTTGAGCATTTTGAAGTATTAAAAAAGGAGGTATTTAACAATGGGGATATTTAAAATAACGTGTGAAACATTAGAAAAAGCTATAAATCCCGATATAAAGCTAATAATAGATGCTATTCTTGAAAATAATGATAGCTTTGAATTCAGCAAAGATCTAATTACAAAAGATATTATTATAAGATGTGAAAATAAGCCTAGAGATCTACCAATTCATGGTATTTATTTTAAGGAGTTTAAAAAATGTTTAGCTTAAAGAGGAAAGGTAAAATTATGAAAAATTATGAAAATAAACCAGAAGAGCTAAAAGACCTTATTTTTTGCGAGGAATGTATGCATTTCCGTGTTAAACAGGATTTTGTTGGTTCAGCACTTGTTTATGAAACTGAAATATGTGAAGCAGTTATAAAATTAAGGCATAATCATAGGACATATTGGGAAGAATATGGAGACCCAAAAGAAATAAATAAAGATAATAATTGTCAATATTTTGAACCTAAAAAACATAAGAAATGGAGGTTTAAATAATGTTAACTTTTTACCATAGTAGTGATTTAGATGGAAAATGTTCTGGATATGTTGTTAAAAGAGCACATCCTAATTGTGATTTATATGGAATAGATTACGGAGATGAATTCCCTTGGGATATTGTTGAAAAACATAATACTATTATTATGGTTGATTTTTCTCTTCAGCCATTTTCAGAAATGGAAAAGTTAGCCAGTAGATGTAAAAAATTTATATGGATAGATCATCATAAATCAGCTATTGATGAATATTCAAAATCCACGATTACTATTGATGGATTAATAAGGGATGGTATAGGCGCATGTCAACTATGCTGGGAATACTTCTTTCCTACAGAACCAGTTCCTTATTTTATTAAGTTATTAGCAGAATATGATGTTTGGTGGTTTGGAAATCCTTATACCCTTCCTTTTCAATATGGTCTCAGATTGGAGAATACAAATCCATATAATATCCCTTTATGGGAATCACTATTCGATCATTCTATAATTGAAAAGATTGTAGAAAGAGGCGAAACAGTACTGAGATATGAAGAAGTGATGAACGAAAGATATATAAAATCAAGGGGTTTTGAGTTGGAATGGGAAGGATTGAAATTTATTTGCTGCAATAAAGGGCTTACAAATTCGCAATTATTTGATTCTATCTGGGATACAACAAAATATGATGCAATGTTGACTTTCTGTATGTTAGACCCAGAAAGAGGATGGACTGTGTCTCTCTATTCAGACAAATCTGATGTTGATGTTTCAAAAATAGCTAAAAAGTACGGCGGTGGAGGGCATAAAGGAGCAGCAGGTTTTCAGTGTAAAACATTACCTTTTATATAAAAACAAGGAGATATTATGAATAATAAACCAAAAAGGTTGGAGAATTTAATTTTTTGCTCAGAATGTAAATATTTTTCTGTCATAAAGAGAGAAATAGAAAGAAATATATGGGAGGAAAAAGATATTTGTTTGGCTATTAAGGATTATGAATATGATTATAAGGGATTTAAAGAGGTATATGGAGATCCTGCGGTATTGAACCAATGTAATAATTGCCCATATTTTGAACCAAAAGAAGAACAAGAGGAACCTAAGGTGTTATATGAGTCAAAAACTGGGATATGAACTTCTAAAAAAAAGATTTGGAGATGAGTATGCTAGAAGGATAAAGAAAGCGTATGAGGGCAAAGAGACCATAACTTCCATTGCTAAGGATTATGGTATATCCAGACAGGCGGTATCTTCTACCATTATTAAATATTTAGGGTATAAAAAACGGGCAAATGCTATCCAAAGAGAAACCATTATAAATAGGTTTATTGATAGTAAAATAAAGCGTTTTCCTAAATTAAAAAGATTTCTAAATGAATTAAGAAAAGCGTTATTAGCTATAGAAAATGGAGAGTTGAAAAAAATAAACAAAAGAACGGCTTTTGTTATATATAATAATGATAACGAAAAACCCTTCTTCTTCAGGTTCAGATCTTTTTTGTGTTCTTCATCCCTTATTGTATTATGGACTCCAAATGAAAGGCATACCGGAAATTATATAATTATTTCCCCATTAGGTATTGCTATTAAATATCTGAATAAAGGCTATGCTTCTGTAAAAAATTATGAATTTGTTATGAAAAAAGATGAAATAATTAAATTATTAAAGGAGTTTTAATGCCAGTAAAAAGACGTAAGGATAAAACTAATTTATTAGATTGTTTCAAATTAAAGACTTTAGATAGAAAACATTATTATCATGTTTTTATTTGGAAAGATTTAAAGAGTTTGAGGGAGAATTCTTTGAATTCTGAAAATGCTTCCGCTGTTGTGAATCATGAATGGGAAATAATTATGGTTTACAACGATAAACCTGACGAAAAAATAATAAGACCTAAACTTGGAGAAATACATATAACTATAGAATGTTTTAATGAAGAAGTAGTTGCGCATGAATTGCTTCATGCAATGTTTAATAGGATAAGAACCTTGGAGAATCCTTCTTTTGAAGAGATAGAGAATCAGGATGAAATAAATTATCATAATCATAAAGATATAGCTGAAGAAATAATATGTTATGAATTTGGAAGTTGGTTTATTAAAACTTACAGGAGGATATATAATCTATGGTATGAACACAAAAATAAAGGCTGTCTAAAATAGACAGCCTTTGTCCTGTGACCATGTGTATGGCCGTTGGCTTAACGCATTATAAATATAGCATACTCTTAATCTTTAGTCAATATAATTTGGAGAAAAAATGCCTGAGGAAAAGATAAAATCCAACCTTATTTATTTCACCGATGTCTTTCCAGCTAATAAGATGTTAAAAAGGCTTTTAAATAGACTCAGAAAAGATGAAGTGAAGATATTTGTCTTGGGTATTGTAGATGCTGAAGGCGATGTAGAATATTGTTGGTTTTCTAAAGACCCTACCTATAAGGCTTTAAGTGTAACTGCAAGGTTACAACATCAGATCAATAAATTTCTAGATGAATGTGAAGAGGCTATTTATGACGATTAAAAGACGTATTATTGTTTGTGGCATAGATCCTGGTTTTGATGGGGGTATTTCAGTAATAGCTGAAACACCAAAAAATAAGCATAAGGTAATTTATTCTTCTGTTATGCCTATTATCAAAGAGAAGAATAGAAGGAAGTTGGATTATCATAAATTGATTATGATTTTTAAAACATATCTACCAACTATGACAGTTATAGAAAAAACACAAACAATGCCCAAACAAGGTATAGCTTCTTCAGGTAGGTATATGTATAATGCTGGAATAATTCATGGTATTCTTTTAGGTCTTAATCTTCCATTTATTAGAGTAAGACCGCAAGAATGGAAAAAGGTTATGTTGAAAGGTACAAAGAAGCAAAAAATAGATGCTATAGAAAAAGTAAGTTGCCTTTTTCCTGATTTATCATTATTAAAATCCAAAAGATCAAAAAAACCACATGATGGGATTGCAGAGTCAGTCCTTATTGGGTTATATGGATTTACATGTTTAAATCAGGAAAACCTAAATTATCACAAAAAGAAATCCTAAGAGAAGTATTTTCTTCAAGAATAGATGCTTTTGCTGCTACTATCCTGCCTCATTATTTCACAATTCCCTTTTCTCCACTTCATTATTATTTATTTAATAACTTCAGGGAAAATATAGGTAAAAATGCGAGGGAAGCTATAGCTGCCCCTCGTGGTTTTGGTAAATCTACTGTTACTACTCTTGCATGGCCTCTATGGATTATATGCGAGTCTGCAAGAAGAAATAAAAATCTCTACCATTACATAGTTATTCTTTCAGACGTATTTTCCCAAGCAAGTGATTTCTTATCAGATATAAAGAGAGAGCTAGAAACAAATGAAATGATTCAATACTTTTATCCAGAAGTATTCGGAAAAGGAACTAAATGGAGAGATGAATTCATAATAACAAAAAATGAAATCATGATCCGTGCATTGGGGTCTATGGGTAAAGTTAGAGGCAGGAGATTTAAACAACACCGTGTTGGGTTGGTTATAGCTGATGATTTGGAAAATAGAAATGCCATTATATCTGAAACATATAGAGAACATATATCTGATTGGTTTTCTAAGGATGTATTGAAAACAGGAGGCCCCAACCGACCTGTAGATATATTTGTTGTTGGTACTATATTACATCCTTTTAGTTTATTAAACAAACTTTTGACTACTCCAGAATTCTCTGCTTTTCATGGTAAGAAGTTTAAAGCTGTCCTATCTTTTGCTAAGAATCAAGACTTATGGGATAAATGGAAGGCTATATATCAAAATAGATTCGATAAGAGAAGGGAGAAAAATGCCTATATCTTCTATAAGAAACATGAAGAGGTAATGTTGTCAGGCGTTTCCCTCATGTGGCCTGAAGGATCTTCTTACTATGATTTAATGGTAGAACTCATTGGAGAAGGAACAGCCTCCTTTTATTCAGAGAAACAGAACGAACCATTTGACCCATCAACACTTCTCTTTCCTGAGAGTATCTTTAGTTTTTATGAAGAAGAAGACATAAAAGCCCTTATTGATGACAGTGAGATATATATTTACTTAGATCCCACAGTTAATAAAAATAAGAAATCTGATTACTATGCTCTTATTGTATTAATGAGGCATATAGATTCTGGATATGTTTTTGTATTACATGCAGATGTAGAGAAGAAACCACCTTCATATCAGAAGAGCGAATTAAAGAGATATTCTATTAAATACCTGGATAAAATAAGATATGTAGGAATTGAATCAAATGGCTTTCAGGCATTGATTACTAATGATTTTAAAAGGGAATTAAGAGAAGAAGGAATCTATGTTCCAATCATTGCTGTTCAGAATAATTTACCTAAAAAAGCTCGTATCTCTAAGTTAGAACCTCTTATAAAAGATGGTACAATTCGTTTTAATAAGAATCATTTGACATTATATACACAGCTACATCTATATGGAATTGTGAATAATGATGATGGCCCAGATGCTTTGGCTGGTGCAATGGAATTAATAAATAAGAAAAAATTTCAGCTTCTCACATACGGGGGATGAGTGTGGCTATAACTGATAGAGAACATCCTTTATATAAAGACCACAATGAAGAGTGGTCTTTCTTTTTAGAGGCATATGAAGGAGGAAGCGATTACATAGATGGTGATAATTTATTTACTCACCGTTTGGAATTAGATGAGGATTTTGAAAATAGAAAAGAAAGAGCTTATTACTTAAATTATTGTTCTGCTGTAATAGAAAGTTACACAAACTTCATATTTTCTAAAGAAATCATAAGACCTTCCAATGAAATCTTTGCTCCATTTCTAAAAAATGTAACAGGTTCTGGTGATGATATAGATACTTTTATGAGAAAAGTATCGAATTATTCTGGGGCTTGTGGTTTTGTATATGTATTATTCAACTTTCGTGATTTATCATTGTTCCCTACTTCAGAAGACAGCAAAGTTCCCCTTAATATAGTTAAAAACTACAACCTCTATCCTTATCTTACAATGCATGTACCTTCAGAAGTTGTGGATTTTTCTGTAGACACACATGGCAATTTTGATTGGATATTGATAGAGGAAGATATTTATGAAGATTCAGACCCTACAATAGATAGGGAAATTGTTACTATTAGGAATCTAATAACTAGAGATTATTGGGTTAAATATGAAAAGGAGACGGGAGAACAGGTAGGTAGTAAAATTGATAATCCTTTTGGTTTTGTACCTGTTGTTTTAGTGAAAAATATGGGGGAATCATATGAAGGATTAAGTCTTTCTACCATTAAAGATATAGCATATGTAAATAGAGCTATATTTAACTGGTGTTCAAATATTGATGAAATGATAGAAAGACAAACATTTTCGCAATTGACCTGTCCAGATGATGGTTCTTTAGCAGAGCAAGCAGAGGCCAAGAAGCATACAGGTGAAGACCCGTTGGTAAAAGTTGGAACTGCTGCTATTTTTACCTTTCCTGCTAATGCTGGACATCCCCCTAGATTTATTTCTCCTGATACTTCACAAATAGAAGTTATATGGGAAATGGTGCTTTCTCATATCAAGCAGATTTATATTATGGCAGGTCTTGCAGGTACTGCTGTTGATGTATCTGCTTCTTCAGGTAGGGCTAAACAACAGCAATTTTATTCCATAGAAGCTAATCTCAATTCTAAGTCCTCGAATTTAGAGAAAGCTGAAATGGAAATAATGAAAATGTATTATGAAATTATGACAGGTAAGCCTGTAAATGATGAATCTATATATCAAGTAGTTTATCCTAAATCTTTCGATGTTTTAAATTTTGTAGATTATCTGAAGTATACTTTTGATGTGATTTCCAAGAGTATTTCAGATAAATTGACAAAATATTTAGCTAAAGAGGTTGCTTTGAAATTATTAAAATCAGCACCTGATAGTGTAAAAGAGGAGGTGATAGATGAGATAGAGAATAAAGAAGCATCAGAAATAGTTGAAAATGTGAGAGCTGGGAATGTAAAAATGACTTTCGGCCAAAGTGTTTTTGGATCATCAGAATATAAATCTCCTTCTGATAGAACTTATGATGAAAAAGAAGAAGGTTCTCCAGATATAAAGAAGGATACTGGAGAAGGTAGACCTATGAATAAACAAGAATAACTATAAATGGAGGTAAAAGATATGCCACCTGAGAAAGATAAAGATATGAACAAAGATCAAAACTTAGATGATAATAAGAATGATGATAAAGATAAAGATAAGAATAAAGACGATGTTAAACTCTCTAAGTCCTATGTTGATAGTATTATAAGAGATAGAGATAGGACGAAGAAGCGTTTAAAAGAACTGGAAGAGAAATTGTCAAAATATGAAGAAGTAGTGAAAACAGCTCCTCCTAAAGATAAAGTTGAGAAGATGCGGGAGGAATTGGAAGAACTCAGAAAGTTTAGGGAAGAAATAAAGAAGAAACAACAGGAAGCGGAACTTAAAGACAAATCAGAATCCGAGAGACTGAAGATTCAGCTTAAATCTGTTGAGGAAGATTATAAAGCTAAACTTGAAGAGTTAGAAGAAGAACTCAATACTACCAAGCAAACTTTTGAACAGAAACTTCAGGAAAAAGAACAGTTGCTCAGTACTTTATATGAGCAGGTTCTTGAAGGTAGGATCAGGAAGATAGCCATTGAAGAAAAGGCATATTCTCCTGAGCAGATAGTCTTGATGACTAAACATTTCTTTAAGAGAAATGAAGATGGTGAATATTATGCCATCAATAAAAAAGGTAAGGAAGTCACTGTGGAAGAATTTGTAGCAGAGTTTTTGAGAGACCCAGCGAATTCTAATCTTGTTGCTGTTCAATTACCTCCTAATAAGGATGGTGATTATAAGCGTAAACCCCCTAAGAGAAGTGGGGATGACGATGAGATAGATGTCTCTAAGGCTACTCCTGCAGATTATGCTTCTGCCAGGATTGCTGGGATGGATATAAAGCAGTGGCTTGAAATTCAGAAAATAAAGAAAGAAGTAATTGAAATGAAGAAACAACAAGCTGGAGGATAAACTATGAGTAAATATGTACAGGTTGGAACAAACGAAGCTGTAATTGAAGTTCCTGCTGCTAATGGTCTTGTGCTTAGTGATAGTGGCGGGGCTTTTATAACTATTTCCAGTGGTAAGGCTGCTCTTGCTGACGGTAACGTGACTATTTTTGGTTGGGCAGTTAGACCTGCCGGAACTATTTCTCAGGATGATCCCATCCTTGTAGAAAGCGTTCTTGGCAAGACTTACAGAATGCCTAAGACTGGAAGTGGTTCTCCTGCAATAGGATCTAGATTTGGTGTGAAGGTCACATCCAATGTTCAGTATGTAGATACTGATGAAACTACCAATGTGGTATTTGAAGTGGTTGAAATTGATGGTAGTGATCTTATTGTGCGGGTAATATAATGATTATGAGCTAATTATTTGGAGGTATAAGATATGGGTGTAACTAGAACTGATTTTACAGAAAAACTTAAGGTTAATGCATATAGATGGTTTTGGGAAGCAGCTACGACCAATTATGACACTTGGACGGAGCTGTTTGCCGAGGATACAGATTTTCCTGAAGATGCTTCCTATACCATGACAACTTCTGCTTTGGGATTGGGAGATCTTAAGGAAAAGAAAGAGGGCGATAAGCTGGAATTCGATTCTCCTATGGAAGGATACAGCGTCCTTGGTGCTCCTAAGACTTTCGGTAGGCAGATTTCATTTTCTCTGGAACTTTATTCTGATACTCAGGTTGAAGGTCTCTTCAGAAAGACAGTGGCAAGCTGGAGAGATGCATATGAAAGAACCAGAGATAAAACTTTTGCTAAGGTATTCAATTATGGTGCTTTTACGGCAGGTCATTCCATCTTCAATAATTCTATTCCTGGGTTGATCCAAGATCCTTCTGGGGATTTTATTTATGATGGAAAACCTCTCTTTGCTGCATCTGGTAATGAGCATGTATCTAAAGGTGGTGGAACTTATTATAATTTCCAAGCTCTTGCTCTGAATGCTGCTAATTTGAAAACTGTTTATACAGCAATGACCACTACAAATGCCAAGGATGAAAGGGATGAGGATATTGATATCGTTCCTGACGTGCTTTTGGTTCCGCCTGCATTGAAGTTCACTGCAGAGGAAATCTTGAAGTCTACATCTCTTGATTCTAGTAATCCTGGTGTAACCAATGTTCTCAGGGATATTGTTAGACCTGTTGTATGGAGAAGGCTTACTGATTCTGATGGTTGGATTCTTATGCAATCCAAGAAAGGTATCTATGTAATCAATAAGCTCGATCCTGTTATTGATTTCTGGGTAGATCCCGAAACTAAAGATTATAGAGCATCCATTATTTGTAGGTTTGGCATTTATGTTCAGAACTGGAGATTTGTATATGGATGCAATCTGTCGCAGTCGTAATCTGTAAAACTGGGGGCTTTTAGCCCCCTTTATTTAAAAAGGAGGAATCATGGCTAGATCTAAGAAGTCTGTTAAAAAGACTGTTAAAAAAACTACGGAATTGAAGAAGGCAGGAGAAGAGCCTAAAACTATGGAAGCAGGAGAGCCTATGACAAAGGAAGAATTTGATGAAAAGGTTGCTCCTAAGAAAGTTATGAAAAGAAAGAAACTTGTTCTGGATAGAACCAAAATGGAAGAAGTTGAGAAGTATGTAAAGGAAGGTAAAAAAGTGCATGTCATGGGTGTGGGTGCTGAGAGGAAATATATTATATTCCTTGAAGGAGATTAGCAATGGCAATCAAAAGACGTAAAAAGAAAAAAACTTCTAGGAAGAAAAAATGGATTCCTAAAAACATCAAGAAAGGTGCTCTTAAGAAACAACTTGGTTACAAAGAAGACCAAACGATCCCAACATCTGTACTTAATAAAATTATACAGGCGAAGGTTGGGAGCACCGTTACAGTAAAAGGTAAAAAGATAAAAGTTACGGCTTTGCTTAAGAGAAGAGCCAACTTAGCCAGAACTTTCAGGAAGATGAAAAAACGTGGAAGGAAGAAGAAATAATTTAATAAGGATTGGAGATGAGTCTTAATTCTTTACAGGGTACAATAAATGCCGAATCCTATATTTCTGTTTCAGAAGCCGATGCTCTTTTAGTAGCAGATACAACCTGGTTGGCTTATGATTCATATATCAAAGAGAATGCTTTGCGATTGGCTACACAGTTGATTGATAGCATCAATTTTTATGGTGAAAAGTTGATAACAGCCCAAGCTCTTGAATTTCCTCGTGACTATTTTGATTATATTACAGTAACCCCTACTTCTATTTTTCAGGGCACAGAAGCAACCATTACAGATACTGCTACTGCTGGAGATACATCTATATCTAAAACTCTTAATACGGTTGTTAGACAGGGTAGTGTTGAAATAACTGTTTATTTGCTGATAGACGGAACTTCAACTCAAGTTGTTCTCAGGGATACTGGCTCGTCTTCCAATCCTTTTTATAATCCTATTTATGTATCCTCTTCCAGTCTTGATTATGATACAGGTGATCTTTCCATAACTTTTAATTATGAAATAGATGATTCTGAAGATTATACTATTTCATATCGTTATCATGCCTCTATTCAATATGATAGCTTTACCTCTTCATCTGTTTCAGAGTCTTCAATAGAGGATTATAAATTGTATGAAAATGACGCTGCTTTTGTAATAACTGATGGAGTCAATGCGGGCATAGGTAAGAAAGTTGAGAAATTGGATATTTTTAATGGCTTGATTATTACCGAGCCTTTCACAATAGATATTGGAAGCGATGATACTTTATATCTGATTCCTCAACTTCCTTATAATATACGTCTTGCTACGGCTAAGCAGGCTTCTTATTTAACTACTAATTCCACTACTCAAGATCTTATAAAAAGACATGCTGGAGTTATTCAGTATAAGATAGGTGATGTTTTTGCGTCATACTCAAGCGATCCAGTAACTTTAAAGAATCTTTTTTGTCCTGATGCTTTTTATTATCTGAATGAATACATAGGCAAAAAAGTATTAGGTTTAGGTAGAGCATAATGTTAGAAGGCTATACTCCACATATTGTAGATATATATTCTTTTTCTCAAGATGGTTTTGGGCAAGAAACCAAAACTGAAATCAAAACTGGTGTAAAATGCAGGTTTGTTAGGGGTATAGAAGTAACTAGGGATTACATACCCGATTATAGGGCTCAAGAAAATATAATATATAAAGCTGCTTGTTATATTCCTTATTCAGAAATTTCCGATATATCTATAGATTATGGATATATTGTGAAATATAATAATGTAGAATATAAAGTTATGGATATTTATGAGGGTACTGATTTTGGTGGCAATATAGATTTTCTCAAATTAGGATTAGTTTAATGCCTAAATTAATGGAATTTGATGATAAATTTGAGAAAGAATTAAAAAGAATAAACTATACTTCTGCCCTAAGATTAGGTTTATATGAAATTGAAGGTAAATATATGGATTCCAGAAGAGGACTTTTTGCAGATAAGCCTCTTCCTACTTTTATAACAAAAGATTGGCAGATTGCTGGAGGTAAATTAAGGGCGGGTTTTGATGTAATATTGAAGAAAATAATATCTACTGTTGCAGCTACAAGTGTGAAAATAGCATTAAATAGAATGTATGAAGTTATGAAAGCTACATATGAAAAAGCTATAAGTTATGCCCCTTTTGATACAGGAACCTTAAGAAGTTCAGCTAAATTATATTATAATAGCAAAATAGTAGGTACTTGCTCTGCAGATGGTTTAGGTAGATTTACTACTCAGTTTGCAGATCTTTCTGGGTTTTTTCAATCTGCACAAGCCTATAAATTAAAAAGAAGCACATTTGCTATAACTTTTCATAGGGTAAAAGGTGAGATTATAGAGGATTTTTCTAAATCAGGTAGAAGACCTGAGCAATTTGATATTGCTATGTTTTTGCATGAAAGATTGGATTGGAAGCCTCGTTATGCATCATGGCCTGTAGGCCCTAAATGGTTAGAAAGGGCGATGATTCAATCATCTGGAGATTTTAAGGATATTCTCAATAAAGTTATTCCAGAACTTAAAAGGGATAGAAATATCATATTTAAAAGATTTGACCAAAGAGTTAAATAAATGGGTTTTGTTGAAGATTTAAGAACATTTTTTGAGGGGATTCATAATATCTCAGAAGATAATATAGGTTCTAAATTCATATCTATTTGGGGAGAAGAATTGGTTTTAGGTACAAATCTATTTTTTTTCTTTTTTCCAGAAACTCCAGATGATGTAATTATTATAATGCCCAGATCCAGACCTAATAGGTTAAGAAATACACCCTGTTATAATCCTTCATTTGACTTCATAGTACGTTCTATTGATAAATTAAAAGCATTTAAAACTGCTGAGTTATTAACTTTTGTATTTGATAAAAGGGGAGGTATATTATCCCCAAATTCTATATCTTATATAGGCAGTGGTACTCCTGTTCCTTATTATTTAGATGAGAAAGGCAGACAAACTTTTACTAATTATGTGTGGTTTAATAGTATAATTTATGATGTATTGAATTTATGAAAGGATAAACTATGGCAAGAGTAAAAAGTGAGGCAGATTGGCAGGCTGAGGATGATGCAAGAGTGCTTATTAATGCAGAAGCTATTAAAAAAGACAAGAAAAGATTAAAAAGGGCTTTAAAGAAAGTAGAAGAAAGAATAAAAGAAGAACAAAGAGCATTACAAGCTGCTAAAGAAGTGAAAACGAAAGTTAAAGTTACTAATAAGAAACGTACTAGCAGAAAGAAAGCAGTTAAAAAAGTTAAAAAGAAAACAACAAGAAGGAGAAAAAAATCATAACAAAAATTATGATGTTAAACTATTGGATATATTAAACTAAATAAAGTCTCTCGGATTTAACAAACTAAACGGAGGTAATAAATATGGCTTCAAAACATACAAATAATTACTCCCTTGGAATGCCTCTGTTGTATTTTTATGGTACAACAGGTTCCTCGGGATTGACGATCCTTGAGAATGCCTATGCTGGAACCGGTACTTATGATAAAAAGTATTATTATCTCGGTAATGCAGCGGATATGTCATTGACATTGGGTACGGATTCTCTGGATCATTTTACGGTTACTGCAGGTAAGAAACAGAAAGATAAATCAATTATCATTGAGCAGACAATCAGCCTCTCTATGACTTTTGATGAATTTGATGCTGATAACATGAGAAGGTTCTTCTATGGTGCTAACCAGACCAAGGCTCTAACTGATGAAGATTCTGGTGCTGCTCCAGATGGTACTGAGACTCATTTCGAATTCACTTTGGGTAATATTCCAATATCTCCTACTACAGTTACAGTGACTGCTACAATCAGTTCCTCTGATCTTGATATGACTGATGATGGTGGTGGAACCCTTTCTCCTGCAAGTGGAAGCAGTACTGGAACCATTGATTATGGCTCAGGGGCTATTGTATTGGATTATGAGACTGCTCCAGATAGCGGTTCTAGTATTACTGTGAGTTATACCTATATTGTAGGTATTACGGTATTTGATGAAAATGCAATCACTGCCGAAGGTGCAATGCTGATGGTATTTCCTACTACTGTTGGTAGACAGTGGAAATATCATATTCCTAAATGTTCCATTAAGCCTTCTGGAGATCTTGGTTTTGGTGCTGATGATTGGATGTCTGGTACTTTTGAAATCGAAGTTCTCAAAGATGAAACCTTTAGCCATACTTTTGATTCATCTGCTGTAAGCTGTCCATATGGCTATATTGATTTCTTTTAATTGAGATGTGAAAATAGGGGCTTTTAGCCCCTTTTTAAAAAATCGTAATGAGGTGTAAAATATGGCTAAGAAAAAGAAGTCTAAAGATGTTGATAAAGAATTTTCAGAAGATATTAAAACCCAATTAACAAGAGAAGTAGAAATAGATGATGTAAAAGTAAGACCTTATACTTTTGGTCAGTTCTTGGAATTGACACCAATACTGGAAAGAATTTATAAAGAAATAGAAGAGAGAGAAATCTTCAAAGATGGTTTCCCTGAGAAACTGGAGTTTAAAGGAGATTTCATAAAATTATATATGATAGCAGCAAAAGATATGATTAAGCTCATATCTCTTGCTTGCCCAGAAGCTACAGAGGAGGAAATCAAAGAATGGCCTGTAGAAAAAGGGATGCTTATAATGGCCACTATTTTCTACATTAATCTTGGTTTCCTAAAAAATATTTCAGCTCTCTTTACCGAGAAGGAGCACCTGGAGGTAAGAGAGAGCAATTAGTATTATTCATAACTGATATATTCCAGGTGCTTATATCAAACGGACATTCCTACCACGATATTTTAAATACCTACTCAATATCGCAAGTCTATGCTTTCTATGATTCTATAATAAGACAAGAAACACGAAAGAAATATGATTTTTTGGCGAATTTAGCCACTACCATAGGAGCAGCAATAACATTACAAATTACTTCTACAAGCAAAAAGGCTTTTAAAGATGCTGCAAAAAGATGGGATAAATTAATAAGATTTTTCAATAAACAGAGTATCGAATCGCTTAAAAAGCAAAAACCAAAAAAAGAAGAAAAGGCTAAGAAGGTATTGGATCAATTGTTATCCTTAGTTCCTGTGATACCTAAAGAAGGAAAAGATAAATGACGGTAGCTGAATTAATAGCAACTTTAGCGCTTGATTTTGAGGATAGAGCTTCTAATAAAGCATCAAAAGCAGCACAGGCTTTAGAATCCTCATTGAAATCAATTAATATTGAAGGGGCAATAAAAGGTGATCCCTTCAGTAATACTTATAAATATATAAGTGCTTTTCGGAAACAGTTTAGAACTCTAGCTCAAGATATAAGTTCTGGTCTGGATTTAGGTATAAGCGGTAAAAAATTTCTTCCTGGTATTAAAACTCTAATAAAAAATATTGAAGATGTACATTCCCATTATGCAGAAGTTGGAGTTGCTTTTGGGAATCTTAACAAATTAATAGATAGCTCTACTTCTCTTTATCATAAATATGGAAAAGTAGGTGTAGAAGAAAATATTAAAATACAAGAATCTCTTGGTGAAGTAGCTTCTAGAATGGAAAGTGTGAAAGCTACTTTATCAAATGTGAAATTATCTCCTCAGTTAGATAAAGAACTTCGTGGTAGAGTTATTCCATCTATAGATAGGATGATTGAAGCCCTTAAATTGGGGGATGATAAATCAAAAACGGCATTTTTAAAAGCTGTAGAAAATCTACGGAAACTTAATTTTGGTTCTAAAACTGCTCTCGTTGGGTTACAACAACTCATTCGGGAATTTGATCTTCTCAATAAGAAAACAGAACAATTTTATGCTTCCAGAAATATAGTGGCAACTCCTGTACAACAATTAGGAGGTGCATATTCAGGGATATTAGAGAAATTAGGAAGAACCAGAGCGGAACTATCGAAGACTTTAGGACTCATTAAATCGGAATTTCAATATGTTCCAAGGATGGCAGAAAGTGTACGCAATCAAATAATTTCATTAGCTAAGGCTGGTTATGACCTAAGCGCTACTGAAGTTAAAAACATAAAGCAGATTGTCCAATATAGAGATATTGAATTACAAGCTCTTCAAGTCAGAGCTAATGTGGTCAGAGCAGGTTTAGCTTCAGAACAGGAAGCCATAAACTTATTAAAGCAAACTTCTCTTTATGCTCAGAAATATAATCTTTCATTAAAAGATGTGTTAAATACCCTTAATTTATCTACAAAAGATTGGGCTTCTTTTTATGTTGAATCTTTAAAATCTAAAGGTTCTATAGAGAAAATTAGATCAGAATTAGATTTGGTAAATATTCTCTTAAAAGAAGCGTATTCTTTAGGGAAAACTATAACTGCTGAAACAGTTGCCACGCTTAGGCAGAGGAAGAAAGAACTTGAAATAGAAGCAGAATTAATAAAATTTGAAAATAAAAGAGTATATTCTATTTCTCAGGTTGTGGATTATTATGATCTTCTTATTCAGAAATCCAGAGCTTCTTTAGGTATAGATTTAGATAAAAGCATAAAAAAAGCAGTTTCTACTCTTGCAGAAATAAATGTTCAATTAGAAAGCCAATATAATATAGAATCAAATATTTCAAAGTTGAGGAAATTAATAGCGGATTCTTATGCTAAAGACTTAGAAGCTAATAGGTTAATTGAGGCTTTTGGTATAAATAGAGAAAAAATAGAACAAGCTATAACTACTGCAAGAGAGCAATCTATAAGATCTTTGCAGCTTCAGTATGAGCTTGGGTTATTGAATGAACAATCTCAAGTAAGACTTAGAGATGAATTATTACAGCAAGCTAATCTTACTACAGAACAGCAGGTTTTATTAGGTAGGATAAACACACAATTATCTACTGAAAAATCTGCTTATACTTTATTAGTGGCCGAACAAGAAAAATTAAATAATTTGCTTGTAGCTCAAGAACAATATTTGAAAAATCTAAAGGTTTCTGGAGGATCTGAAGAAGAAACTAAAAATGCCGAGAGAGTTTTAAGGCTAATAAAGGAAAGAAAACAGGTTGTAGATGAAACCTTAGCAGCTACAAAGCAATTATCAGATATTTCCGATAGAACCGTTAGAGGTGTAGAAAAGGAAGTAAGATCCAGAATAGAATCTAAAAAGATTTTGGATTCCATAACGAAAGAGAAAATAGAGCAATTAACCACTGGTATAGAAGAATTAAGAACTACTGCAGAACTTAGAGCTAGAGAGCAACAGATTCTTAATATATTGAAGACAACTACCAAGTTTGTTGCTGCAAATGGAACTCTTACTAGGGAATGGAAGAATAATACACAAAAATTAGAGAGATCTTTAGGGGTAGTAAGAAGTATCTTAAGACAGACTGAGACTGAAGCTGAAAAAACAAGGGGAACTATAATTGGAGCAGGTTCTGCTCTATCTGGGTTTTTTAATTTTAGGTTGGTTGGGGTATTCCTGCTTTATAGGACTTTATGGGAGTTAAGGAGAATTTTTAGCGATGTAACTAAAACAATAGTGGAACTTGAAGACAAGATGAAAAAGTTCCAGACTATTACCCTAGCTACTACAGAAGCTGTAGATTTGGCAACGGATACGGTGGTTGACCTCTCAATGAGATATGCTCTTGCTGCTACTGATATAGCAGATGCTTTGATAAAAATAGGTCAGGCAGGTTATACAGCTCAAGAATCAATTGCACTTATAACTTCTACTTCCCAGCTTGCTGTTGCAACCGGATCTGAACTTTCAGACACCGTTAATTTAATGTTATCTGCTATGCAGGCATGGAATCTTGAAACTTCCAATGCTGCTGATGTTGCAAATATTTTTACTTCTGCAATAAACAGCACTCGATTAACTGTGGATAGATTGAATACTTCTTTCAATTATATTACAGGTATTGCCCCCCAAATAAATGTAACTCTGGAAGAAACTGCTGCTATTTTGGGTACGATGGCTGATGCTGGTATTAGAGCTTCTACGTCCGGTACTTCTATGAGAGCTATGTTTGCCGAATTATTAAGACCCTCTAATAGGCTTATAGATACATTAAGCAATTTAGGATTGACTATAGAGGATGTAGACCCCCAATTACATACAATAACTCAAATATTGAACACTCTTAAGAAGGCAGGATTTTCTGCTGCAGATGCATTTAGAGCGTTTGGAAGAAGAGGTGCTTCTGGAATCGCAGTTCTTGTATCCAATGCTGAAAAGGTTGCACAGTTGAGTACATCTTTTAATAATTATGCCCGTGCTGCTTCTCTGGCTGCTATTGCTAGTGAAAGTTTGCAGGCTAGATTAACTATATTCTGGAATAGCATAAAAGCGGTATTTGTGGATTTAGTGCCTACCATTACGCATTTTATTGATGCTCTTACAGGTCTTAGAAAAATGGAAATAACCCCAGAAGGGGCTATAAAATTTACCAAGACGGTAGGTGAAATAGTTTTAGCTGCTGAATCAGCAAAGAAAAGGATAGATGAGTTAAGCCTGTCTATGAGTAATTTTAATGATACTGTAGCCGAGATAAGAGGGTTGGAAAGGGCAGGCTTATTTATTCAGGCAGTAACTAAGGCGTACAAAGCAGGTTTAGTTCCCCTAGAAGAATATAATAAGTTAATGAAGGAATATAATGCCGAGATAGTTACAGGTGCTGATACCACTAATACTCTTAGGAAGGCACAAGAACTTCTGAATGATTCTATAAAGCGTAATATAGAAATAGAAAGAGTACGGAGGATAGTTGAATTTTCAGATGCATTAGAAAAACAAGCTGAAGCCAATAGGAAGCTAAGAGATACTTATGAAGAACAGAATAAGGAATTAATACAGATATTGAAAAGCTATAAAAACTACAGAGATGAATTGGCTACTCCTTTCACTGAAGCTGATGTGGTATTAGGTCTACCGGATGTAGGTGATTTAAATAAAGCTATTTCTAACATTCAAAAATTATTAGGATCTCCCCTATCTTCAGAGTGGCTTAAATCACTTAGAGACCAAAATGTTGAATTAACAGGCATTACAAAAGATATGAGCAAGCAACTTTATGATTTCATAAAAGTTGTTGAGCTTGCAGGCCCTGAATTTGCTAAAAAGTTATATTCTTCAAATAAGACAATAAATGATTATACAAAATCACTTAAAAATTTCTTAAATATATTAAAATATGAAGGGGGGTCTATAAAAGACCTAACTTTTATAGACACAAAAAATATAAAAGAATTAGCTAAATATCCCAAATTGTTTGTAGAGTTATCTACACAATTTGTTAGTACGTCTGAAGATATAGATGCTTTGAAGGTAGCATTTAGTACCCTTATAGATGAAGGAATCTTACCTGCTACTGAGGGGGGAGCGGTTCAGAGATTTGTAAGCCTATTGGAAGATGAGGATATTCAGATAAAATCCCTAGTAACTTCTATTAATGTGCTTCAGAAACAGTTTTCTGATATGGATACAACATTATCCAGAACTACTGTTAATTTTAAAAATACTATGAAACCGCTCCAAGATGTTCAAACTCTTACTTTGCAATATTCTCATACTTTACAGAAATTGAATCTGATTAGAGAACAGGTTGCTTGGGGTATCGTGGATTATACAAAGAAGTTGAACGAACTAACCAATGTTCAAAAGATCCAGATAAACCAGCAAAAAGCATTACAAGCCAAACAAACTTATCTTGTAGATATAGGTTCTATAACTGCTCGAATGCAATTGATGGAACAATCTTATAAAAGGCAGTTGGAACTGGCTAAAGGCAATGCTGAGACTATAAATAAGATAAATGCTTGGAGAGCAGAGCAAGAAACTAGGCTTTACTCTGAGATGAGTAAAGCTGCAACTAATTATAAAAATACCATAGATCAGCTAGTAAAAGATGAAACATCTGCTCTTCAGAAATTATATCAACAATTAAATGATATAAATGTCCAACTTCAACAGAATGAAGTTTCTCTGGAGTTGTCTTTAAAGAGTTTCGATAACGCTGTACGTGAGAAACTGAGGAAGATGGAGGGTACTTCCAGAAGTACCTTCGATAGATTAAAAAGAGAAGCCAGAAGTATTAGCTCTTTATTGAGTGAAGCTAGACTTTATGCTGATGAAGGAAAGGGAAAGGTTTATCTAAGAGAAGCTGAACAAAGATTAAATGCTCTTAAATCTTCCTTTCTATCTACTACAAAGTTAAGTGAAGCTCAAGTTAGATCTCTTTCACATAGAATCAAAGCATTGATGAAAGACCTTTCAGATGTGAAGGATTCTGTACTTGAAGATCAGAAGACCACTCTTGAAGCTCAAATAAATATGATGGAAAAATCTCTCAACTCTTTGGTTACAGAGATGAGATCGGCTATGGATGCTGTTAAGAAGAGCTTAGAGAAGCAAGGACAATTGGAAATTAAGGATAATATTGATACTGAAATAGTTCCTAAATTTGAGGCTCTTATAAAAAAGATAGTGGAATCAGAACCTAAATTAGTTATTAAAGACAATTTGGATTCTGTAATAACCAAACTCAAAGATGTAAGCAAATTGCTTGATGATATAAATAGGAAAGCTAAGATTTCTATAGCAGTTTCAAAAGGGGAAGGTAAATCTACAGGTGGTTGGATTCCTGGATATGGGGGCGGGGATGTAGTTCCTACATGGTTAGAACCTGGTGAATTTGTTGTAAGAAAGGAAATTGTTAAGAATTTAGGTCTTGGATTTTTTAAGAGTATAAATGAGGGATTGGTTTTCAACGCTTCTTTTCCTAAAATGCAGGCAGGAGGAGTAGTGCAAGAATCCAAACCTAAAGAAATAGTAAATGTAAATTTGAATCTAGGTGGAACACAATTTCCTTTGTTTGGTGATAAGGAAATAGTTGATATGTTTGTAGAGCGACTTGAAAAAGAGAGGCTTATGTCGATATGAGTATAACATTAGGTGGTATAGCATTATCTAATGAAATGGTTATAGAGAATAATTTCTCTTGGGAACCTTTTTCTGGTTTTATTACTAGAACTTTAGGGGGTAGGATCTGTTATTATGCTGTTGAAGCTACTGCAGGAAAACCTATAAATTTGGTGGCTACAAGAGAAAGTGGTTGGATAACATATGCTACTTATAAACAATTGAAAAGTTTAATAGAAGTCAATAGCCCTATAACTTTGGTATATGGTAATACTTCTTATGAAGTTATTTTTAGATTTAATGATCCGCCTGTTTTGGATTTTAAACCACTTATAAATAGGAATAACTTAGGAGATGACGATTATATGTATGGAACTATAAAATTATTGGAGGTATGAAATGGTTATTGAAGATGTTAGAAGAGGTATGGAATTTCATCTAGATCTAACTGAGGATAATAAAATAAGAAAAGTAGAGATTATTTTCGCTAACCCAAGAGATTTCTCATGCGTATTTAGGCCGGAAGGACTATTTACAATGTGTGGAGGGGCAGTACCTCCGCCTCAACCTAGGGTTTTAAATAAACAAATGGAAAATAAATAGGAGTTAAAAATGCCAGTATCTACATCAGAAATAGTTTTATTTAAAGCCTCTGTAAATACAGACGGCAATAACAATGGAGGTAGGGAGAGTTATACCCAGGTAACTGATAATACCTTATATAATGTTTTTCCTCGTGTTACCAATGCTGAGAGGGTAGCTGGATTAACCAGATATAGAAAAATCTTTGTTCATAATATAGATGATGAGCAGGATACCTTGTATAATGTAGCTTTCTTCATAGATAAGTTGAGCACTGGAGATGATTATTTCAGGATTGCTACAGGTACGGCTACAGATACTCAGAATGATATTGATTCCAGCTACAAGTTTTATGGAACTGGAAGACTGAATTCTGCTGCCAGTGCCGGAGCTACCTCTATAGAAGTAAATTTCTTTCAAACCGACTTAAATGGAGTACTAGCTTCAGGAGATAAATTATATATAACTAATCTCAAAGATGAATCTGATACTACACACCATAGCGAATTTAATGAGATAGACTCTATAAGTTGGTCTGGAAGTGTTGCCACAATTGGATTGGATAGCCAGTTACAGTATGATTATCCAATTTCATATGATGACGGTGGAATTACCTATTATACCAGAATTGCCATTTATTTGGATTTAGGAGATCTACATGCTTATACTGATTCGGTGGTAGCAACTACGGCTGGCGATGGGGATTTCGATGATGCTAATCATCCAATAACAGGGGATAATAAAGGCTCAGTTAGAGATACGATAACTTTGACTTTTACTTCCGCTACGGCTTTTGATGCCTCTGGTAGTTATTTGGGAAGTTTAGGATCTGGAACTACTTCATCTGATTTTTCTCCTTCTAACCCAAATACTTCTACACCTTATTTTACAGTTCCTTCTGCAGGTTGGACGGGCACATGGGCTAGTGGTGACACATTGGTTTTTGAATTGTATCCAGCTAGTGAGGCAGTTTGGATGAAAGAAGTAGTTCCAGCCGGAGCAAATAGTAAAGCCAACAATACAGTTGTTGTTGGTATTTATGGGGAATCAGCTTAAGGAGAAATAAATGCCTTTAGAATGGAGATATACATATTCAGGTTCAGATAATGGAGATCCAAACGAATCTCTTGGTGGCAGCATGAGTGCAACACAACTCAATTCCACTGCAATGAATAATTTGTTTGATGACGTATTAGCTTCGGAGGCTTCTTCTGGAGATACTGAGTACAGGTGTTTAGTCTTATATGCCAATGGGGCTTCTTATAACTCTGTAAAAGTCTATTTTGATTCAGATACTTCTTCTTCAGATACTTCTATTCAAATAGCTTGGGAGGGGAAGAATCCTTCTTCCCCTACTACCATAGCTGACGAGGATACAGCTCCAGATCAAACTGGTTGGGAAGAAACAACTTTCACATTTAGGGATTCCAGTAATAAATTGGATTTGGGGAATATGGCGTCTGGAGATAAGAATTATATATGGTTTAAAAGAGTCGTAAATGCTGGTGCTTCGACAGATCCTAATGACAACACAACTATTGTAGTAGAATATCTAGAACCTTAAGGATTAAATATGGCTGGATTTTTGCCTGGATTTAAAAACAGGATACCTCTAACTATAGATAGTACAAAAGTTGGGAGTGATATAAGTTATTTTCCTCTAGATATAGATATGTCTGCTAGTGGTTTATCTGATGTGTTTAGTAAAGTAGGATCTCATTATGAAAAAATTGCTATATCTAAAGAAGATGGTACTACAAGATTATTTGTAAATGTTCAGAGATGGGAGTCTGACTCTAATGATGGTTGGATAGTTGTAGGAATTCCCGATGTATCCAGCTCATCTGATACAAAAATCTATTTATATTATGATGAAGATGCTGATGACCAAAGATGGCATCCTTCTCCTACTGACTTATCTGATGATTTTACGGGTGTAGACGGTGATCCTCCTGATATATTGAAATGGCGAGTATGTAAAGGTAATCCAACGATACAATCTAATAGATTATCTATTTCAGTCTCTTCAAGCAACCGAAGGAATAGAATTATATTGAAATCTGTATTATGGGGAGATTTTGATATCCAGGTAAAAGGTCATTTAGATTCTACTCCTTCTACTAATTGGTGGGTAATGAATTTAGTACTACATTTTCCTGATAGAGGAGGTCATTGGTGTTATGTTGGAAGAGGATACGATTCGACAATAGGGCAGCAGTTTATTAAATCGAGATACAACAAAGGGACTTCTACCAATTTGGATTGGGATAATGTGACAGATACTGATTTTACGCTACGTTTGGTTCGTGAAGGAGATTTAACAAGATATTATTACAAGACTACTGGAGATTGGATTTCACTGGGTGAGATCACAATGTATTCAGATAGTGCTGTGGTAGCTTTAGAATTTTCTTGTGGTGGAGATTATCCTTCTGTATCTGGCTATTTTGAAGATTTTGTTGTTTCTTCTTGTGAACGGGCTAGTGGTTATGTTGGTAGGGCTGGAAGCTACATGGCTTCGGGTGTATGGGATAATGACTTTCTTTTAGCTACCTCTATGGTAGACTCTTTTGATTTATATACTTATCTGACGAAATCCTCTAATTATGGGAATCAAGGTTTAGCTGCGGATGGTACATATTTTTATTGGGGTAAGGATAACGGTGCTGGAGTAGATGGTACTATATATAAATTTGAGTATGACGGTACAGATGTTACCTCTTTTTCAGGCCCACCACATGCAGCGGGAGGGGATATTCATGAAGATAATGATACGCTACTTTTTTGTTCGGGAGGTTCCGAGCCCTATGAGGTATGGGAAATAACTAAAACAGGTACTAAACAACAGGAGTGGGATTTATCATCTGTGGATTATGGAGAAGGGGGAGAAATAGCTTATAAGGAAGGGAATACGATTTATGTTTTTACCTCAGAGACAACTTCTCCTTATGCTTTTAAGGTTAGAGAGGTAACTCTTCATTCTGATGGAACTTACACTTTGGGGAATGTATGGTCTCATAGTGGGGTAGGTATTCCACAAGGGATGGATTATGTTGATGGTAGGTTATTTTTATTAGCAGACAATGGCTCTCAAGTTTCTATATTTGAGCTTTTATTAAGAGATGATGGAACTATTGATACTGTTGAATATAAAACTAATATTTCTGAAGAGGGAGAAGGTTTTGCATGGGATGGAGATAGATTTTTCTTTGGAACACATGATACGGGTAAGATATATACCATAGAAGATTTAGTAGATATTCATAATTTTAAATATAAGACGCAGTATTTGAGGGATGAACTTCTTACAGAAGAGCGAAAAATACTTACTAAGAAGGGAGCTAATGAGCCTCAAGAAACCACTTCATCTTTTGCTGGTGGTCAAAATTTTGATGGAACAGATGATTACATATCTATAGGTAATGATAAAGGTTATTTAGATATCTTGGGAGATAGTGATTTCACAGTTGAAGCCCTTGTCAAAACCGATGACACGACTACTTGGTCTACTATATATGGGGCACGAACTTCCGGTGAAACACCTACAATACATTTCAGGAAAGATAGTTCTAACTATTTGAGACTGTGGAAGCAAGATGATGGTGGTGATGATGTGCAAGCTATATCTACTACGACTATAGCAGACAATAACGACCATTATGTTGTGGGGGTTTTGGACGACTATACTATCAATTTATATATAGATGCCTCTTCTGATGGAACAGATGCCAATTCTGCTGTTGGGTCTGCGGATTTATCTTCTGTAGGGCATATTATAGGGAGAAAATATTCAGATGCTGGGGATGATTATTGGGAAGATTTAATAGCTTTATTGAGGATTTCTAAGACTGCTAGGTCTTCTGATTGGATAAGTACAGTAAAAGAATCGTTGTTTAACAATTTGATTACTATAGGAACTATAGAATCTTTTCTACAAAATATAATTGCTTGGCAAATAGGGCTTGAAACTTCTTCTCAAACTATTGCTTGGAAAGTAAATCTTCAACAAATGTTAAGAGAATTGGCTTGGAAGATACATTTTAGTTTATATAAGGATTTTTCATTTCTAAATACTATCTCATTAAAAGTATTATATAATATTAAAAACCTCATACAGAGTATAAAGTTCTATAATGTTAAGAATTCTATAATTTATATTTTATACCGGAATTTAGTTAATCATATCATAGAAGATAAACTAAGATTAATGAATTTGCTCAATAAACTAGGTTATGATCCTGTAGAAAAATACTATGATTTGATTAATAGTTTAAACTTTGATGAGATTTTGATTTTAACTACATTACTAAATTCTATTGATGAAAAAACCTTTAAAACTATAGATATTATTAATTATATTGGAGATGAATTAAAGAAAAACATAAAAATCATAAATGACATTTTATCAATAAACCCACTCTTAAAAGATTACTCTCTAATAACAACATTAGGAAAATCAGATCCTCTTCATTTGGGAGACTTTGATCTTGTAGCTGATGAAGGAGCTAGTGCTTCTACAGGTGATTTTGATATATTTTTAGATGGGCAGTCTATTAAAGATAGTGTGGAAAATATTTCTATTACTTTATCGGAAAACTATTTTACCAACTCTTTCGATGCAGAAATATCAGATTTATCATTATGGTCATTATTGGAGCCTGATGGTTCTGAAACATTAAGGATACATATAAAAATAGGTATAGATGATTATTATTTCTTGCTAGAAAAACGTGAATTTAGTGCATCTTTTGGCAAAAGAGTTATAAAAATATGGGGAAGGAGTAAAACAGCTATACTTTCAGAGCCTTATTCCACGAAATTAACAGATCAATATTTATCTTCAGGAGTGGCTAGTGATGTTATAGCTAATTTAGCTTCTGGTTTTACCCTAGAATATAATATTTTTGATTATTTTATACCGGAAAATACATTTGAAATAGCAGGTAAAACTAAAATACAGGTTATAGATGCTATTGCTAAAGCTGGTGGAGGTATAGTTAGATGTGGAAAGCAAGGCGAATTAATAATAAGATATAAATATCCATATAATCCAGATGAAATAGAAAGTGAAACAACTGATTATGATTTTGATTATTATGATAATATTATTTCATTAAGTGAGAGTGAAATACAGGAAAGTGGATATAATGCAGTATTAGTTGAAACAGATACATCTACTAAACAGGAAAGCAATGTAAGTGGAACAATAGTTTTAGATCCTGATAAGACTCCACCTTCTCCTACCTTAGGAGATGCTATCTATTTCAGAGTGTATTTAACTGCAATTCCTGATTATAATGAATCGGGTTATCCAGATTCTTTTTATGAATTTAGGACAACAGATGGATCATTGACATACCAAGGAACAATAACCGAAGAAATAACTGAGGAAGTAGAAATAGTTTCTTCTAAAGGAACTACACAATATCCAATATTAAATATAGTTTCATATTCATGGATAGGATTAAACCCAGGAACTATAACTGTAGATCCAGAAAGGGAGAATACATTGAAATTGACTCCTTCGGGAGATAGAACTGAAGGTATAGTTTCAATAACTTATAATACTGCTTATGATTTATGGTATGCTCAAGATCTCGATGAAGATTCTGTTCTTTTTGTAATAGCCAAGGAGGTATAAATGACAGAAAGAATCCTTGCTACTTATGTATTGGATTTTGATGAAGGAGAAGCTGGTAGTCTTACCCTTGCAATAGAGTCAGATGATAATAATGGTAGAACCAGTTTTTATCCTGGGGATACAATTTATCTGAGATTATATGGATCTCCAAGTAGTTTATTAGATTCAGTTAGTGTTCATGCTACAAATGGGTCTATAACTGCAGGGTCAGTAACTACGGATACGTTTGAAGAGGATGTTACTTTTACAAATGGTGAAGGTAGTGTATCCCATACTATAGAGAGTGCTTCTATTGAATGGTATGGTACAGATTTGGGATCTATAACTTATAATGCTGGGGTATCTTCTACCATATATTCTCAGACTAAGAGTATGGGAATAGGGAATGTGACTTATACAGCTAAATATCTTCCAATTATATTTTCCAGCGTTTCTGGTAATTTTGATCCTGTTTTAATCTGGGTGGAGGCTATATAGATGGCTGTTTCTATAGTCATACAGAAAACAGGTTCTGGAGAAGAAAAGCGTAAAACTACTATTTCCAGCCCCTTAATTACTACAGAACCTCAAGCTGTAATTGTAGGTAAGCAAGAATTATATAGCTGGTATTATAGATATAAACAATATAAACTTTCAGTGCCTTATAGGGGGTTAATGGATGGGGATATTGTTGGTATTTATTGTGATAATCCAGAAGTTAATTCCAAATACAGAATAACTTCTATGACTATAAATATTGATAAAAATAAGGGTGTTTCTGTAAATATGAATGTAGAGGGAGAATATGCAGACCCATTTAACTAAAGTTTTAACTGATATCTTCAAAACATCTAATACCATAGAAGGCATGATAAGTGATATCTCCGGTAATGATTATTTTGTGAAATTAAATTCTGGAGAAATAGTTAAAACTAAGATTCAGGATAACCTGAATGTTAAAAAAGGTGATTTAGGTGTGGTTATTTTGGGTACTCCAAATATTTTTATACCATTACCTACTAAAAATTTAACCACTAAGAAGGTATATATATGAGCATTTTAGCTACATATGTTATAGATTTTGAATCAACTCCTCAAGGAAAAGACGGGTATTTATATATAGAGATAGATCCTGATAAAAATAATGGTAAAATGAGTTTTTCTCCAGGAGAACCAATAGTATTATCTATTATTACTTCTTCAAATATTAAGGAGACATGGACTTCTTCTGGGTCTCTATCTCCTTCAGGAACTTCTGGAGATACCATAACGGAATATTTTGCCATAGATAAGAAATATTCTGATACAAATGAGATTACTTTAAGGTATCTACCTTCCAGTATATCTGAATATAAGTGGTTAGGGCAGAATAATGGGAATGTAACTTTTGATGGTAGAAGAATTATTCTACCTTCTGGTAATTATTTTGGATATTTTAAAATAACTTATTCTTTTGAGGTTTATTATTATACCCTGAAATCAATACCATCAGATTATCCAGAAAAAAATGTATGCATTTACTTTGTAAATAATGACAACATTGTTGCTAATCAGATAATAACATTATTATCTGAAGAAGACGAGGATGAAGATAACCCAAGTTGTAGTATTGTAGTAAAAGATTTTACCACCGAAACCGTAGTTCCAGGAACTATAGTTCAGGTTGATGGTAAAACAGTAGGTGTAACTGATGATAATGGATATTGTTATATAGGGAAATTAACACGAGGCCGTCATGAATTAAAATTGATACCACCTTCTCCTTACTTGCAAAGCGATCAAGATGGCCTTGCAAATGATTGGTTTACTATAGATTGATATTATGGCTAAAGAAATTAGAATGACAACATATGTGCATCCTAAAGGAATTTGCCCAGTTAGAGGTGTTTGTGAAGTAAATACACCTGGAGATGAAGGAAGTTCTACTACTGAAAATAGAGTGGATATATTTTTTGATTTAAGGAATTATGTCTATAATGTCTATAGACATTTTCATAACATCCAAACCTATGCTTCTTCAGTATTTTATACTGCTGACCAATTAGAAAATAAAATGTTGGGTTCTTCTTATGTATGGATATCCAAATATATCCAATGGATAAGCGGTAGTAGATATTTTTCTGATGATAACTTGAGATATAAAGTATGGAAGGATACTGAAGAAAGTATAAAAGATTTAAGGGAGAATTATGAAAAATATTGTGAAAATAGTGCATCATTATACAAAAACATATTTAATTATGAAATAACTCAATTAGAAAATTTATATAACAAAGCTCAAGAAGAGGCATTGAGAGTCCAAGTGGTTGCATATGTTACAGATGAAGAACATGATGTTGTAGAAGATGATGAATATGAAAACATAACTGGAAATATTATGCAAGCATTGCCTAGATTGGGAGCTGAGGTATTTAAAATAGGTATGTTCCCGAAAGCTGAAAGTAGTGATAATGAAAGAGATATTATCGCATATGTTACAAATAAGACATATTTTGATGATTTGGATTGTTCGATAGAAATGATTTATACCACAGAAGAATCTTCTTTATTTGGTGAGAATGAGAGGATACCATCACTGATTGTTAGGATGGAATTTCCTCCAGAAGAGAGTAAATGTGGGGAAATGTATGAATATTGGTTTTCTGTAGAGCCTAAGCCTTTTTATAGATTAAACTTTAAAGTTATAGGTGGTAGCGTAACCGCTCATAAAATATTGATATTAGGAGGTAGAAAGTTTCAGTATGCTTGGAGAAGAAGTTTTAGAGCAGCTCCAATTCCAGGTATTACAACTTCTTCTTTAATAATTCAAAATTATTTTGGTGATGTTCTTTATTATGTTGTGGATACTGCAGAAGAGGAATAGAGATGGCTGATGCAGAAAAACAATATGTACAAAAACCAATAAGGACAACACAATTTTATTACAGTGAAGTAGTTTCTATAGAAAATGAAGATAATATAAATAAATTGATAACACTAAAGGATGGTACAAAAGTTCAACCTACGGATTTTTATGATTATAAAGTAGGAGATAAGGTATTTGTATTTGGAACCCCAGATACAAAATTAAAATTACCCATTTATTACACAAGGTCTTTTTCAGGAACTCCAAGGTTGATACCTATAAAAATAGATGAGTATGGATTGGGTAATTAAATATAATTTATTAGCAATTTGACACTAAATTTCATGATTTGATAGTTTATCATAACTTTTATATAGGAGAGATGAAAATGAAGAAAGTAATGCTCTTTTTATTGGTTTTCAGTTTATTCCTGCCTGTTTATTCTTTTGCCCTTCTTGGAAGTTATACAGTTAGTTCGGGAACATGGTCTCCTACCAATCCACAAGCAGGATTACAATATTATGGCAATAATAGATATAAACTTACATTAGAAGCTACTTCTAATGGAGATGGAGATGCCTTCATCACCATCAGCGACTTGGGGATGTTGGATATTGCAGGATATAGTTGCATAGTTGTTGAACCAGACGGAACAGATACTCCTGATGATAATTTTGACCTAAGCATCAAAGACAGCAATGGAAGAGAGATTCTTACAGGCGGACAAGGCACAAACCTAAGTAACAGCTCTGCAACAAGCATCTACCTGGACTGGACTCATGTTTGGGATAGCATGACAATTTCCCTCTCAGGGATGGGAGATTCGAAGAAGGCAACCATTACGATTGTGTTTGATGTTTATTATCCGTAGCAATTTGTTCGCTGACAATTTGCTCGGTGGAGGCTTAAATGAAGAAAGCGTTTTTTCTCGTAACCTTGATAATGCTTTTGCTGTTGCCCGTGGTGGGGTGGGCGACTACCTATACTGTATGTTCTAGTGGATGCGACTATACAGACATACAAGCAGCATTTGATGGAGAAGACTTAGGGCCGAACGACAAGATTAGAGTTTTAGCAAGTACTCCAGGAGGAACTGCTGAATTCGATAAAGTAGTATGGCGCAGTAATGATGTAGGTGATGCTACCGGATATGTTACTCTTGAGGGTAGAGAGGGCGACACAATTATTATCAATGTAATAAATGAACTTACCGGTTGGGATGAGTCCTCTAATTGGACAGATAATGGCAATAATATTTGGTCTATGAGCTATAGCCCTCGTCCAGGACGACTGTATTTAGATGGTGATGAGGCAATTTTAGCTACGTCCTCCACTACAGTCAACTTTACCTATAAATGGTATTACGATACTGGTTCAAGTACTTTATATGTCTACGCTACCCAGAATCCGGCCGATGAATATTCGTCAATGAAGGGTAGTTCATCTAGTTACGCCTTATATGCGGAAGCCAGACAATACATCAAGATCAAGAACATTGAACTTCGTGGTGGGTATTCTGCCTGTCTATATTTAGTCAATGTAGATCATGCCATTGTGGAGAATTGTACAATTGGTTATGGTGCTGTCAAGGGCGTGCAAATACAACAGGACTCCACTCCAGATTCATCTACTTATATTGATATTGTGAATTGTACTATATCATCCGGCTTTAACGGAACTTATGACCACGAAGATATAAACCTAAACGATGGAATCACACTTTATCAAGGTGCTGAACATTGCAACGTAACCAATTGCACCATTTCCAATTGGGGTCATTGCGGTGTTGGGCTTACTGCTACCTCTACTGGTAACGGCGTCAAGTACAACACTATCTCGGACAACGTTATAATTGGTGCAAATGTTTCCTATATGCGGGGATTTAGTGTTAGCGGGCCGGATACCAAAACTCAGTATAACGAGATTGTTAGAAACTGTATATTAAATACTACTGTAAGAAATCAAATCAACGGCGATCATAACATATTTGCTTATAATCTCATAGATACAATTAGCAATTCGCCTTGCTATAGCTACGGTACAGCCCAAGGCATTGAATTACAGGGTTATGGTTCTAATGTCTGCCATGATAATAAAATAGCCAATAACACCATTCTCAACTGTGATGAAGCTGGAATTAGGCTTAGAACAGATGCTAACAATAAAGAGGATAACATTATCTCTAACAACATCGTCTATAACTGTGGTTTGGACTCGAAAGATAGCCTTGATAACTATGGCATCGTAGTTGATAACGCTTCTGATATTCTGAACAACACATTTGAGAATAATTGTGTTTATAAATCTGGTATTGCTAACGTCATCTATTACCGTGGCACTGCTATGTCAGTGTCTACCTGGAATACGTCCGATAGCAATGGTGATACTATAGATGGTAATATCCAGTCTGACCCGTTGCTATCTGGTTTCAGACTCTCTCACAACTCTCCCTGCATCAACGCAGGCACAACCATCTCAGGCTTCCACGAGACAGTCTTGGACATAGACAAGCAACCAATCCTCGGCACGCCTGACATTGGATGTGACGAGAGGAAGGCATTGTGGTGGGATGGGAGAAGGTGGCATATGCAGAGGATGTATGCTTTAGCCTCAACACCAGCTCCGCCATCTCAGGCTGGATATATGACATTCATGGATGGAGCAGGGATAAACTATAAAGATACAGGAGGAATAACATTCCAAGACTTATAGGAGCGTGTAATATGAAAAAGATTCTGTTTTTGATTTTAGCTTTTTTTATCCTAGTTTGTAGCCAGAGTTACGCAGCTAACCGTTATGGTTGTACAGCGTTAACTGGTGGAGGAACCGGAGCCTTAGATGCACTGGATATCACAGCAAGTGGGGCACCTAACTCGGATGACTTGGCTGATGGTGACTCTGCCATAGTAACAGTAATTTCCGGCACTACAGTCACAGTTTACGAGTATATCTTTGATGCTGACGGCACGGATGCAGAGAGCTCACCGAATGTGATAAGACCGGATGACTACTCAAGTGGTGGAGTATGGCGATTAGTTAAGATTCATGAAGATATGATTCCTGATTTGTCCAGTACCTACCAACCTGCTGATTCTGATCTTGATTCGCTGGCTTCTGGTATCAACGGATTGGTAAAAGGGGCTGGGAATGAAAGTGGTTATTCCGCTGGAGTAGCTGGAACCGACTATTATGCACCTGGTTCTACTGATGTAGCAATAGCAGATGGTGGTACTGGAGCTAGTAATGCGGCTACGGCTAGGACTAACTTAGGCTTAGAAATAGGAACAGATGTACAGGCTTATGATGATTGGTTGGATGATATAGCAAATCTAACTGACCCTAATACTGATGCAATTCTCTTTTGGGATGATTCGGACGGGGCAGTTAGCACATTGATGCCTGGAAATGGCTTAATTATTTCTGACCAATCATTAGAAGTGAGTAATTCACTTGATCCTGATTTATTAGCTGGTGATGGGCTTGATAATAATAAAATAGATCAACCCGTTCTTAATATCGCAACTGGAGGTGATGATGCTAATGATATCAGTCTACATGACTTTATCAGTGGCACACCATCCACAGGCGATGTAATTAAATGGAACGGTACTTATTGGGTGCCAGATGCTGTGTCTGGTACTGGGGACGTAACAGGTCCTTCTTCTTCTACGGATAATGCAATAGCAAGGTTTGACGGAACTGACGGGAAGATGATCCAGAACTCCAATGTTACGATTGATGACACTGGAAACTTGAATCTGCCCAGCGGGGCTGTTTATCAGATAAATGGAACTCAAATAAGCAGTTCTGATCTTTCTGATGTTGACTCAATAGCCATGCTAGACGAAGCTGAGACAATAACAGCTAACTGGGTTAATACTGCTAACCCTTGGGCAGACAATGAAGTAGCTGATGATTTGACTATTTCCGCATCTGGTTCAGTTGCAAATGGAGCACTTGACAGTGATTTACAGACATTAGCGTCTCCTACAGCGTGGAGGCTGTTTTACAGTAATGGTTCTGGAAATATAACCGAACTTGCCCTTGGTTCTTCTGGTACATATTTGATGAGCAATGGTGCCACATCTGCACCAAGTTGGGGAACCCCTAGCGGAAGTGGTGATATTACAGATGTAGGCCCAGCCTTCTCATCTGGTGCAGCTTTCACGGATGGAGTGGTCTCAACTGGAACCACGATGCTCATATGGGAGGGAACCACTGATGATACTAATGAACTCAGTATTATAGCTCCTACTGATGACCCCACCTCAGACATAAACATTACGTTGCCATCCACAAGTGGTACATTGGCCTTGACAACTACTAAACTAGATGACTTTGGTACACCTGACGACAATACTGATCTCAATGCAACCACAAGCTATCATGGGCTACTTCCGAAGCTCAGTGGATCTACTTCTGATTTTCTTAGGGGCGATGGCACATGGGCTGTGCCTCCTAGTTCAGGTGCACCAACTGACGCTGAATATGTAACTCTATCCACAAACGCAACTCTTTCTGCAGAGCGAGTGCTTACTGAAGGTACGGCATTGGATATCACCGATGGTGGAGCAGGTGGGAATGTAACTATTGCTCTAGATACTACGGAAATAGATGACACCACTTTTGGTACTAACACAGATGCTTCTAAATCTTGGACTTGGGATACCGGAACCGGAACAGACCCAAGTCTCACGATCACAGACGACGATTTTACGTTTAACAAGGTTGTCAAGGCAACTGGGTTCGAGACCACCTCCGCTGACGGTTCTCATTATATAGACGTGAGTAACACGAATGGTTTTACTACTGGTTCGCCGTCAGAAGGCTGGCTTAATTATGATGAAGCGGAGAACAGGTTTGAGTTCTACGATGGCTCTGATTGGGGGCAGTACCTTATTGATTCTAACATGACTGGAGTAATTACTAGTGCCCTAATAGCTGACGGAGCAATAGTTAACACAGATATCAACGCTTCGGCTGCCATAGACGCAACCAAGATAGCTGGTGGAAGCGTGGACAATACAGAATTTGGCTATCTTGATGGTGTGACTTCTGCCATCCAGACCCAACTCGATGCCAAAGCTCCATTGGCTTCTCCTGCCTTAACCGGTGACCCAACGGCACCTACAGCCAGTGCTAATGACAATGATACCAGTATTGCAACTACGGCTTATGTGCAAAGTGAGTTATCTGCTTATGCCAGCGACTCTAAGACATTCACAAACACAACTTTTGACGCTAATGGCACTGGTAACAGCTTAACCAATGTAGATGAAGATAATATGTTAGATGGCTCCGATGTTGTTACCGACTCAATTAACGTCATTTTAGATGGTGGCGGCTCTGCACTCACTGATGGAGAAAAGCTCTACATCAGAGTGCCTTATAACTGCACCATCAAGAGCGTTACTTTACTAGCAGATCAATCGGGCTCAGTAACCGTGGACATTTGGAAATGTACTTACTCAGACTTTGATGCCGGAAGCACACATCCCGTGAATGGGGACTCGATAACGGCTAGTGCCACGCCAGCTATATCCTCCGGCGTTAAGTATGAAGATCCGACATTGACAGGTTGGACAACATCAATCAGCGCTGGAGATATCCTTGCTTTTGTGGTTGAAGGTAATGCTACATCAATACAGCGGGTAACAGCAGCTCTTAAGGTGGAGAAGTAATTATGAGAAAGCTACTGATACCATTCATATGCTTAATTTTCTTGTTCTGCTCTGGGATGATTGTAGTCAGGAACTTTCCTAGTGGTGGAGGAACATCTTGTGGTACGTTTTCATCTGGTGACCTACTCAATGAGACATTTGATTCAACTGGATATGATAATACTTGGACTGAGAATATTAGTGGGGGTACGGTTGATGAAGACGAAAATACTACTCCTGGTTCTTCTGAATGCGGTTTTGACGGGGAATGGTTAGAAATAGAGATTCCTACTGGTACTTATTCTAGGGCACATACATATACAGATCTTTCAACTAGCCATTCAGCAATATATGTAAGATTCATATTCTACCTAGAATCGGAGAGCTTAGCTGATGGAGACAGTTATTATATATTTGTCCCAAGAAGTACTGACTCAGTGGGGGACGCTTCGAATGCAGCAATAAAATTAGCCAAAACCAGTGGCAACCTTGAGCTGCAACTTTGGAGCGGATACGCTTCAAGAGATACATATACCATTTCCACTGGAACAACATATTGTGTTGAAGCATATTGGGATAACTCTAGTAATAACTGGGAATGGAAGATAGATGGCATTTCTCAAGGTAGTGGCACAAATAATCCAGAGACAGATTTTCAGAGGATTAAATTAGGACAGTATGGAGATAACGCTACCAATATCCCAATTCATTATTATATTGACCATGTAGATGTCAGCTCAACAGGGTGGTTAGGATGCGATCAGTAAGGATAACTTTAACAATCTTATTCTTTATGAGTTTGTTGTTTGCAGTAAATGTTTTTGCGTATGAAAATTTAGACGAGTTAGAGGCACGTTCCTCCAGAAAGGGAAGCAATACATATTATAGTGGAGAAGACTCAAATAACTATTACATAAGGCAACCACAACTATGTATCTACCAAGACACAACAACGTCCCATGAAGTTATTCTTTGGTCACAACTTCCTGATGTAAACACTGTTCGGTCAGTTACGGAATATGGCTGGCAACCTTGGTCTGCTGATGGAAAAAGAATTGCATTTGTGCAAGAGGTCGAAACAGGAGCGTTCACTAGAAACACAGGTTATCCGTGGTATGTCGCTAGAAGCGATGGAACTTATTGGCGTCCCATCAATGGATCTGTGAGTACAACAGACATCAGGAGACCATACTTTGACTGGTCTCCGACCATTCCAGACATAGCATACGCAATAGCATATAATGATAACGGTGTCTCTGGTAAAGATCAGAATGCAGTGTATAGAGAAGTCATTAGTGACACTTCGGTAAGCTCAACTCTCATAGTAGACATGATAGCTGGTGACACTACTTCATTAAGAACTGGAGGCATGAAAGACGCTATCACTTCTGATGGCCTCTACTACTTAACCAGTACTTGGGCTGAAAACGAACCATTTTACATTGTTCAAATCGAGCCTTCCAGCTCCCGTCAACTCAAATTAAGTTACAGCCAACCCTCATTAGATACATATTGGGCGAATACTCCGTCTACTGGACAGGGTGATTGGCATGATGAAATGTTTACAGGGAACAGTTCTCAAGGATATTGGATTTATCTCTTACACACTGCTGCTGACTGGTGGCGGATGAGACCATGGGGTACAGACAATAACGCTCCGAATCACACAGTAGATCATACTAGCCCTTACGACTGGTGGGAAGGAACAGATGCACAGAAAGAGATTCAATGCGTTAATGGTAATGCAGGCACTTTGCCTGACTTCGTTAGTGACTACTGGAGCCATGGAGTTACTGATAGATGGGGTACTCATATAGCATTTTCTGACACTGATGCTTCTCCAGTTAGTCCAGGAGTCTTTGATGTGGAAAACTCTACACAAACGGCGCTTTACACTACGCCTGGAGGCACCCAATATCATGCGTGGACAGGTTGGACAGATTACGCTGCACATACATGTGGTAGTCCGGCAGTAAATGTTTGCATAACTAAATACAATTCAACTAATAATGCAGACCACTACATATTGGCATATCTACATTCTGAAACAGCTAACGAGTTCACTAAGCCTGGGCAAAGCCCCGATGGCACGAAAATAGCTGTGGGGTCTGACTGGCTAAGTTCTACTGGAGTGCGTGACCTTTTTGTGGTAATTGCAGAATTTCCACACCCGCCTGAAATTACTACCTGTAGCGCAACCAATGGAGTTGTCACTATTCGATGGGATTGGAGGCTATCTACAACATCACCACGAGGCTATACAAGTAGGGGTTGGCCAAATCAAGACTCAGATGATCCGCCTCCGCCAAGAGAGATAAAAGAGTTTAGATTATGGCGTTCTACTGATAAATCGACATGGGAACCCATAACGACAGTTAGTTATGATATTTTTAGTCGTTATGATTTCAGCGATGGCACCTGGTCAGGCGATTCTTACTGGGAAGCAACAGACACCCCAGGTGACGGAACATGGTATTATGCTGTCACGTCTATTGAGTGGTCTGGTCTTGAAAGCCGTACTTTATCTAACATATATACCATCACCGTAAGTGATGGTAGTGGTACAGGTTCGCAAGATACAGTTTATCCATCTAGCCCTGGCGACCTTGATGACCCAGGCTCCAGTGACTTTTATACCAGTTACAATTCTAACTACCCAGAACTGATACGTTATTACAATATTTATGCTGAAGATGGTTCGATCCCTGCTATCAACCAACAGAATAGAATAGCCTCAATACCAAAGGGATGGTGCCAAAGTGGCAAATGTTCTTGGGTAGATTGGCTAGGAAATACTAGTGGCACTACTCAATATGTAGTTACGGCTGTAGACACTCAAGGAAATGAGTCGCCTGCATTAAGTTGTACATACACTCATAAGAAAAGTCCTGCAACAGCGGATGGGCAGTACACCATAGAATGGGACGATATTTCATATACAGAACATCGAAGTAAGCACTATTACTCAGGCCAAGCCAATTTTAGATAGGAGGGCAACATGCCACAGGACATAGAAGTAGTCGTAACACATGCAATTACAACCCAGCTAGACATTCCAGCTGAGGCCCAAGTCCGTAGTATCAAAATTGGCGAGCAACAGTTCTACGCTCAGCCACAAGGACTAGACTTGAGCGCTATTGCCAAGTTGCTAGATCAGCAAGGCATCAACCTCGGCGAGCTCCAGATCAAGGATGTAATGAATGTAATTGCGGGCATAGTTGGTAGTGCAGGCGGTGGAGGATGGTTGCAGTTAGCACAAATAGCACTACCGATAGTGGCTGGGTTGTTGCAGAAGAAGGATTAAGGCGGGTTCGGTTGGTGAGCATTCTAATGCTATATCATGGAACAAAAATTTCTCCTAATGAAGTTTTAATTACTGGTTTAAAACCAATTGATGTGAAACAAACCATAAATAATGTAATAGAGAAGTATTCTTTTTGTGGCCAACTAAAATGTAAATTTAAGAAGAGAATTTCTGAATATGTCCAAGCAAAGTTAAAGCATTTACACGTCTATCTGACGGATGATTTTAACATGGCTATTAGTTATGCAAAGTATGGTGGTAATTTTATAGGACTCCTTGAAATAGAGGCTTGTGATTTGCTTGGTAAAATTTGGAAACCAAATAGAATTGGATATGTATATTTTGTAAATTTGCAAGGAAAGGATGAAGTAAAAGTAACTTATGTTCATCCTAAATTAATCACTGGGTGGGTAAAAATTGATCTTTCTGCATAGTATAAGATAGAAGCGGGTTCGGTCAGCGAGCATCCCTAACCAACGGGATGAGCAGGGGCAGTTCCTGCAACCCGCTCCATCAGGGAGGCCAAGGTGAAGGTAAAGAGAAGAAGAGGCAAACCTTGTATCGTTGTTGATTGTGAAAAGGATGTATTTGTGACTGAAAAAGAATCAAACTCTCTCAAAAGGGTTATAGCTGATTATATAGATGATAAGGGAACTGTTGACCTAGCAGAAATAGTAGAACAGTTGCAAATACCGCCAAAATTAGCAATGGATATTTGTGATGAACTAAGCAATGAGGGAAAGATTGTGTAAGACGGACTGGCTAGACCCTAGCGGTCGGGAATCCCCCTCAGTGGAAGCAAAAGGCCGGCGTCCCGTGGGTTTGCAACCACTAGCCAGTCTTAATTGAGGGAGAGATAGGATCAGATACATACTTCCACTGTTAACTCGAAAAGGAGCAAGCTAGCGATGGAAAATATAGAGAATATTGAATCTCATGATAATCATTTTGTATCTGTTGACGAGTATATGTGCTTTGTTGCTATTAGGAATGTCATCAAGACAAATGGTCAATTGGTTATTCCAGACTGGGGAGATGAAGAAAATAATGATGAATAAGTTAGCAGTGAAAAATATAAAACCTAGAGCACAAAGACGATACAACAGACAGCGATTGATGAAGCGATTAGCTAGGGAAATCACCTGGTATTCGCCAAGCGAGAAAGAACTAAGCATTCTAGTGAACAGCAGGCCAAGGTGTTCTTGTTGGATGTGTGGGAATCCAAGAAGACACTTTGGTCAGAAGATAGTACAGGAGAGAAAGTATGAAGAACGTAGGCATAGCAATCTGTAACCAATGCGGTCAGGAGAAAGAGTGCATCCAGATCAACATTCTGGTGGAGAGCTTCTTCTTCACCAGGACAAAGACATACAACCTTTGTGAGACTTGCCTCTCGAAGGCATTGAGGATGTGTAGGAAGGAGCAGTAATGAATTATAATACAAAGTATAAGACATATACCACGTGTCCTAATTGTAAGGCACAAAGACTTTTACAAGCCAAGAAACCTACTCATCCAACATGGTATTATTATGTATGTGAGCATTGCGGACATTCTTGGTCAGAGCTTATTCCAGGAACCCTATATGAATTAGAAAAATGTTATGACTTTGAGACATCAAACACAGCTACAAATACTACCAGATAAATTAATTAATTTTACCATTATTTAAGCCATGAAGAGAGTAGAAGTAGAAGAATATAGTGATGAGCTAGAACAGTATATTGCTAGATGTATTGTTTATGATCCAGAAATTTGCTCAAAAGTGCATTTTAATAAGGGTAATATGGATATATATTTGCTTCTTTACTCAGAAGGTAAATTATACAGCATTTTAAAACATCATAATACTTTTCATAGGAAAAGCGGTATTTATGTTATTTATGGGAATTTATTACGTCCTGAACCTAAAGTTAGGGATAGCTTTGCTAGATGGATGTATTATTTGGAGTGAATAGTGCGTTTTCAGCTACATTATATAGAAGATGAAGACCCTAGAGAGTGGCTATTAAACAAATCAGAAACATATCCAGAAAGCCTGTTTGAAAAATTTGATGTTATAGAGTTGGATGAGAGGCCGTGGCTGAGAATAATTTGTAGGAATTGTGGTGTTGGTGCTTGGGTAGAAGTAACATGGTTCGAATGCAGACAAAAGTTTGTAGTTACCAAAGCAATTTGCAGATATGGCTGCGGAAAGAATAGATGGAAATTGCAAATAAAAGCAGAGAAACCTAAAGGATTAAGAGAGCATTGAACATGTCTGATGAGTTAGTAAGACCAGCAAGATTAGAAGATCTAAAATATATAATAGATTTATCTAAAAAGAATAGTTTTAGCATAGGTTTTATACCTAAACAAGCATATGAAGCTGCTATAACAGGATTAAAACCTAGCAAAAATAGATGGTCTGATAGATGTAATGATAAATTATATGTTTGTGAAATAAATGGTGATTTAGTTGGTTTTGTCCTTGCATCTTTTGGTAATCCCCTTTCCAAAATAAGAATAGGTAAAATAGCCCAAATATGCCTTCAGGAAGATGCTAGAATGATGCAAAGAGGAAGAATGTTACTAACTGAAGTTTTAGAATATGGAAAGAGCAATGTTCAAACCCTATCCTTTAGTTGTGGTTGTGCTTACGATTTAGAATCCAATTTATTTTGGAAAGCTATGGGTTGGAAGAAAATAGGAGAGAGAAAGGGCAAGCACTTTAGCAATACATGGAAAGAATGTAGCGATAGATTAATAAACATTTATAGATATGATTCTAAAATAATTGAATCTTCATTATTATTTGGATAATCATGAATAACTTTGAATCATTAAAACCTAAAATGGTAACCGGAAGCTGTATTTTATGGAAGAATTCCTTTCTTATTTCAGAAGTAATAAAGAAATGGACTGAATACAGCCATGCTTCTCTGATTATTAGGTTTGATAAATATGATTTATTGAAGGACAAAGTATTTTTAATAGAAGCATTTGAACATGGTTTGGAATTTAATGATTTAGAAGAAATGTTGAAAAATGAACCTTCTGAACAGGTAGACTTATTTGTTCCAGAAGGATTAAACAGATGGAATACATTGACTATTTTTAAAACAGCCTTCCTATTGCTTTCTCATAATAAAGGTTATGATTATTCAGCATTATTAAAAAGTGCTTTTACCCATCCAGAAAGAAATCCCGAAAAATTCATATGCTCTGAATTTGTAGATTATGTATGGATAATAAATGGCTTAGAACGTAAAATCATGAATAACTATGCAGCTTGGCCTGGTGATATTCCTAAATGGTGGAATGGTAAATTGTATAACATAAAAAAATCATAACGAGGTTATTATGAAAAATCTAACAGACCTTTATAAAATGCTGAGGAAATTTGAAACTGCAAAAGGAGAAGTAGAAATACGTCTGGAAGGAGAAGTACAGGGGGTATATGTTAATAATTCTCTGGCTCAGATGGCTTGTTATTTAGCAAGAGTGCATTTATTGCGTGAAATAAAGCTAATAGAATCCAAAATTATGCAGGAAATGGAAAATGAAGACATATCTATTTGATGATAAAAGATCATTAGGACATGCTGTTTTTGGTTTTATTTCGGCTATTGTTCCTTTCTGGTTAGGAATAATAATCATAATTTCCTATACAATATATGAGGTAAAAGAACCGGAAAACCCTGTTTCTACAGTTGGAGATCTAATGGAATTTGTAGTTGGGTTTATGTTGGGAATTATGATTAGGTTAGGAATATAAACATGAAAGGTGAAGATTTGTTGAAAATCATGATTTCTTCAGGAAATCCTGAAATAGTTCAAACAATACAATCAGAAATAACTGCTATTATAGCAACCATTATTGAAGAACAGAATTTAGGAACAAGATTCTATCAAGCATCTACAATGAAGGAATTAAAAAATCCTAAAGAAATATTCAAAGCAATGATAAATGACGATATCTATTTCAGACCTGTAAAGGGAAGAGAATTGGAATATATAGAAATGTTTCAAGGTTTGGAGGGAATACAATGGATATGATATATGGAATCTTATGTAGTTTATATATAGCTGGTTTTTCTTTGTTATTTGCTGCTATTTATCTATGGATACATGGAGGTAACAAATGAATTATGATTGGATTCCTAAAACAATGAAAACTATTTCTGATGGAATAAATGAGGTTTTAAGCAACGATAAAACTATAGGGTTTTTGCTTGTTATAATATTGGCACATTATGTTGCTAGATTAGCCAATGCAGAAGGAGAGGTTGTGACAGGAATACTAGAATGGTATAAAATGGCACTATCAGGGGTATTTGGTGCTATAATGGGCTATTCTATTGCAAAGAGGTAATTGGATAGATGGAAGATTGGGGCCAATGGTTTTTAGGGATAGTATTGACTATTGTTATTATAACTTTATCAATAGTCACTGCTTTAAGAAAAGCCTTCCTCTTTAGATCAGAATTCGAATCTTTCAGGGAAGATCATGAAGAGAAATGTAAAAAATTGAGAGAAGGATGCATGGAATTGCATAAAAAGGATATGGAAATACAGCAAAAAGATCTGGAAATGCGGGATGCTGCTATTGAGAGACTTGAACAGAAATTCGACATGCTATTCAAAGAAACTAAAACGATGCGAAAAGAAATGAAAGAAGATATAAATTGTCTGAAGAGTCTAATAGAAGCTCAGGCGAGGGGCAGTAGCGGAGAGAGATGACTACTCAATATACCAAGCATCACGTGCGGAATGCTACCACCGGACTTAAATTGGTGTGTAGGAAATTATCTAGAACCAGAGATAAACATTCAGAGTCCGCAAAAGAAGTCAATGATGCCATCTCGGATATAGAATTTTTTGTTAGAAGGCTGGAGAAAGGTGTGACAGGTAGAATTTGTGATAAGCATATAGCAATATTTAATAGATACAGCGATCTTGAATTGCTCACCATGCTATTGATTGGAGAGGCTGAAGGAGAACCCTGGGAAAGCAAGGTAGGGGTAGGTTTAACTGTCAGGAATCGAGTTTTAGCACGTAAGAAGTACTTTGGTATAGGGTGGCGGGGAGTAATGCTTTCTACAACAACAAATGGTGCGTTACAGTTCAGTTGTTTTGGAAATAAGAGCAGAATCAAATCCATGATAGGACACTGGAAAAAGCAAGATACTCTATGGCAAGAGCATCAAGGAATTGCCATTAATGTATATTTAGGATTATTTGAAGATTTTGTTGGTAAGCCTCTCTATTATCATGCAGTTGGATTTAAGCCTCATGGTTGGTGGTTGAAATTAAAGAAACTAGGTAGGTTTGGAAATCATATTTTTTATACAGAAAAGTCTTGACTCTTATAAATTAATATGTTAAGCAATTATTGAAGTAATAAACAAGGAAGGAATAGCAATTATGAGTGAAGAAATGACAAGTTATATAAACGACAATAACTCAGATAAACTGAGTTTTTGTGCTATTCCTTCTTATAGCCCTCTAAGCATCACTCACTTAGGGGGTTTTCTTTTTTCTACACATATCCCGTCATCTGGTATCCCCTCTAAAGGCTCTGAGGATACATCTGTATTTTTATAGGATATGGATGTATATGAGCCGAGGCTGGCGTCTCCTCGCTGTAAAAGTGGCGCTGCCCAGATTTGCCCTTTAAGAGGGCACCCCGTCCTGGTGCCGAAAGGCAGGGGATAGGCTGGGGATTCGCTGTTGGGGGATATGCAACAGCGAATGGCCTGTAAAGCCAGACCTGGGAGGCCACACCACCCCAGTCCAGCGCTTAAATGCTGATTCGACGATGGCTCCATACAGTGAAGAAAAACCATCATAATTTTTTCATAATAATTATTATGATTTTCATAACAATAAATTTCATAATTTTTATTATGATTTTTTAGTTAATATAGAAAACACTTATATCATTCCCGACATAACGTCTAATATATATTTTTCATAATAATTATTATGATTTTTATTATTAAAGAATTATCCCCCTTATATATGCTACTATAAGGCTATAATAATCTCCCCCTATATAGTAGCATATATAGGGGGGATAATTCTCTAATTCACCACCAGTGAAGATATAGGGTTATTATGAAAAATTATGAAATATGATAACATGATAACAGTTAGAATGATAACATATAGGATGATGTTAGATAACTACAGGTTAGGGTGTTAAGAGCTAAGAGTGATAATAAGGGGATATATGGAGTAATGTATAGTTATTATGATATTATTATGATTTTTTATATATTAGGCGTTATGCCTGTTATGAAATAACGATATTAATGAATGGTTTATTTTTATGAAACAATAAATTTAGATTTTGCATCTTCCATAATTATTTTAGCTATTTTTCCTCTTATTTTTACAGGTGTTCCACACCAAGGGCAATACAATGTAGTTTCCCGAATCATTATTCTATCTTCAGAGATAATACGGGGTTGATCTGAATTTTTATGCATATAAAATTCAAAATATGCAGAGCAATATTTGCAAGTCCATTTTATTAATTCCTTATTCATATTTCTATCCCCAATAGCTGCATAAATACCGATAATAAACAATCTAAAATGGTATTAGATTCCATCATTCACTATCCTCGTATTCCAATAACTCCAATTGCTACACACACCGCTACAATAACTATAATACAGAGTTTAAAGATACATATAAATGCCCATAATAAAATACAAAATAATTTTAATATAAACATAATTCATCCTATTAATGAGGCTCAAAGAACTCAACAACAATATAAGCTGATGTAAGCGATATTTCCCGTAATTCTTCAAAAGAGAACTCAGAACGTGGATGCAAAGGCCATTCGCTTCTATGGAAAGTCAATTTGATATTTTCTATATTTTTCCATTCCCACATTATCCCATTGCCTTCAGAGGTTATCTTAACAACTACATCTGAGTTAGGTATTTCAACATCTACTTCCTCTCTTCCCCTTTTGCCTGATTTGTTCCTTATGGGATAAGATTCGTCAAAATCTAGTTTCTTACCAAGTTCCTTTTCAGCTTTTGCTAGCAGATATCTTGTATAAGCCAATTCCAGAGCAAGATCTTTTGGATTATAATCGAATTCTTTCAATTCGATATCTGCTTCTGAAACCAAAAGTTTTTCAAAATCCGAAACATGTATCAAGTAAGAATTCCTGTTGAAAGCACAAGGTTTACGCATTTTATACTCCTTTTTAATCAGTTACTTTTACATTGAATATATTTCCCCTCCACATATAGGGCATTGATATACTCTCTTTCTAAGTTCTGCTAAGATTTTAGGATGTATTATATGATCTACCCTAACCCTTTCTTTATCGTCTTTATTTTCTTCGAACCAATCAATAAATAATTTCTCATCACCACTAAAAGAAAAGAAAGCTGTAAAACCATGACAACCATATTTAATATATACCTTCCTTCCCTCTATTATGAAATTAACAGTACAACCGTTTGGATATAGTTTTGTTACGCTTAATAATACATCTTCCAATGTCCTTTCCTTCTGCAGAACTATTCTTCTTTCTTTTTTATTTTTGATAGATTCGAGATATTCTTCTCTCAGCTCTTTAGCTTTAAAGGCTTTTCGGGCTTCTTCTTCAATTTCCATCATATCTCTGGGATATTTTAAAAGATCTTCATTGTTTGTTGGTTCTAATAGCATATCTTTTGGATGTATCTTCATGTTTTAACTCCTTTTAAAAGTGGACACCAAGAAGGTATTTTAAAATCAGGATTTAATATCCTTCCTTTGGGGTAATATTTTATTATTGTGTTATGTATGCAGACATTTCCTTTAAGGTATTTGAAATAACCAGAATAGGAATATTTACATGCTTTACACCCTTCTTCTTTTTTAACTTTAGAAAACTCTTTTTCTATCTTTTCAGCAGTTTCTGAGGAAAATAGTAGCCTACCACATTTTTCGCATTCATAATATTCAACATCTTTTACTGTTAATATAAACCCGCAGAATTCCAGGTCTTTTAACGTTCCTTGTTTTGGAATATATTTTCCTCCACATTTCAGACAAGTAAATGTTTTCATTTCCAATCCTTTTTTATAGATCTAGATAATACCTATTTTATATTTTGCTTCTACAAAATATGTTGCAGATGATTTTAACTGCGAAAAATCATAATCTCGTTGTGAAATTGTAATCCACCAATAATCTAATATTTGCTTGTCTGCCCATGAGTAATTAATATATTTAACAATAACTCCTTGAGCATCAGCTAATATGATTTTCTTATACTTATCGAAAACTTTTCTTATTTCTTTAGATATCCAGAGATCTATTACTAAGTATAAATTGTCATTATAGTATCTTTCTACAGCTTCTTCACCTATTTTAGCATGGCTGCCATACCAATTAAGAGGATAGTTAATCGCTTTTTTAATAGCTATCCTTGGTTGGAGAGTGATTATTTCCATTAATTCTATTCTATCTTGGCTTGCATCTTCAATTATAGATATTTCTCCTTTATAATTATCTAAAAATAGATTTGATAGATATTGCTTATCTATTTTTGTTTTCTCAGAAATCTTGCCATATGGTATATCTAATCCCCTAAATATCATTATTAGACCCCTTTATAAAATCCCTTCCTTCTTCAGACGTATTAAATCATCTGGATTAACTTTATCCAATAATCTCAATAAACCTTGTATCTTTGCAATATTTTCGCTTGCAGAGGTTTCCTTTTCTAATTTTTTATGTAGCTCTTCTATTTTATGTTCATGTTCATATTCTGTTTTTTGCGCTTCTAATTTTTTAATTAGAGGCTCAATGAATTCGGTGAGTAGATTGGGATCTATAGAGGCATACATAGAACCATTTTTATAGAAATATACAGGCCATAATCCATCACTTCTCATTTCTGAAGGAACAACTATTTTTCCTCTATAATCAGGTTTATATTTTCCATCCTCGGCCATGTTGTAATCTATAGCTTCCCCTTCTTTCAGATATATAATGTATTCACCCATTATTTAATCCTCCTTCTTGTCAATAAAATGGCTAATCCTTGTTTATATTGTATCATTTGAATGATATTTAATTCATACATGTGACGCCATTGATTTAGCATTGTTTGTAGTTTTGTAATATTTCCAGTTATGATTTTATATTCTAAATTAGGTTTTATAGCTTCTTGCATATCTATTAATAATACCTCCATTTTGGGATCTAGTTGCTGGGATTTTTCTTCTATTGGATAATGTTCACATCCAGTGATATAACCATTCTCAGTGTCAATTATTTCCTTCCCACAATATTCACAGAAAAAACTGCTCATCTCTTCCCTCCAAAAGGATATATAAATATTCCCAACGTGACTAATATGGCAAAATTAAGAACCATGAACCGTGTAGGTATAAGGACTTCCTCAGCTATTGCATAATAAAGAAGTACAAGTACTGGAGAATCAATAAGCAGGAGTGCTATAAGTTGTTGTAGAAAGTATTTCATTCCTCTCCTTTGCAATAATTGAATTTATTTATTTTCCCCTTTCTTTTATTATAAGGGAATTACAATTTTATTAATCTTTTTGTCTCTTCTTTTTCTATAATAGCCCCTTCATATTGATTGACCTTTTCCACTAAACAACCCAAGGCTTCAACGATCATTTGTGTTAATGTTTGATTAGAATTGATTAACCCTTTTCTTATGCTTCCTTTTTCTCCAAAGTTAGCCAGCATTGTAGCTCTGGCCATGTGATAATCATCGTTGACTTTTTCGTGTTCGTTGAAGACCTCTTCCATTCGTTTAACTTGCTTCCAAATTTCTTCTTTTTTTGTCATGTCTACCAAAATTGTCTCTGTTATTGCTTCATATTGATTCTCATTATTCACATTTTTCTCCTTTTTTTAACTTCTCTACTTCTTGAGATGTGCCTATTTGGGCTAAGCCAGCTACAAAATCTACTATAGCTAAGACTGTATAGCCAAACCATGCTAAAGCACATGCAAAAAGTAAGCTGTAAATCATGTCAATTGCGTAAGGGATTCTATATTTATTAGCTAATGTTGAAATAACTCTCTCATCTTCCTTAGTAACTAAAATAAGGATAAGAATAGAAAAAACACAATTAATAGCTATGATAAATTTTAAGACATTTTCAGCGCCTTTTACATCCTTGACTCCCGCCAAATAAAGCAATGTTATTGCTATTAATTGAAATAATATCCATATTGCTATATCTTTAATTTTCTTCATTTCTCATCCTCTTCCTTTTTTGTATTAGTTTCTTTACACTCGAATATCTTCATAAGAATCTTTCTGGCTTTCTCTTTATCATATTTAATTTCTTTCTCGTATGTATCATCTGTACTCATCTTATTCTCCCTCCTCTTCATTGCCATTTTGTAAGAGATAAAGTCCACCACCCACACATCCTAATATGGAAACGACTAACAACATAATTAAAATCGTCTGTCTTAAACCCAATGACCAGACACTATATCCCAAACTAACCATAAGAGGCAGCATGATTAGAAACATTCCAATTATTATTCTCCAACTACTACTCATCTCTTTTCCTCGCTTTATCTTTCTTCTTTTTAGCCTGTTTGACAAAACAATCCCAGAGTTCATATTCCCTTATTTCCTTAACAAAGAATGACGGCATATGTTTCTCAGGGTAAGCAGCCATGTAATTAATCGCTTCTTGTTTGGATTTAAAACCCTTTTTTATGATTTCACTCATATTATCCATAGTAGAGTATTCATTCATCTCTTTCCTCCAATAGCTTTGAAAGTCTGTAAATTTTCTTCTCTTTGTGCAACCTACATGCTTCTTGTAAGCCAATGGCATATTTTATCTGTTCGATCATTATTTCAACATCAGCTATTTCTTCAGCAAGCCTATCTATTACCTCCAGGTTATTATATCTAAAGACCTTTGAAGTAGCGGTAATCAATTCTGAGCATTCTTCCATCAACATTAATAACTGAAATTCCATTCCCCATTTGTTCAGTGCTTTTTGGTAAAGTTTTTTATTCTCCGGTTTGAATGGTGGCTTATCATCCATTGCTTCCCTCCTTATCAATTCCTAGCTTGCTTTTACCCATCTTTTTTCTCTTCTTGATCTCTTATAACCATGTTTCCACATAAAATTATTTAAATACTGCGGAGAAATACCCATCTTTGTAGCTATGTCTTTTGTCTTCTCTCTTGTTTTAAGCAGTGTTTCTATGCCTCCAATTTCTTTTAATGCTTTTTTCATACGTGTTTCATGGTATTCCTGCCATCCCTTTTCCTTTATTTTTATTCCTAATCTTTTCAAGGCCATCCATATAGTATTTGGATGATATCCCCACTTTTCAGCCATTTTTGTAGTTCCATATTTGTCATATTCTTTGCTTAATCTTTCTTTGAGAGCTTCTAAATCATTGCCACATTCTTCCAACGCTAATTTAAGGAAAGTACCGTTTTTTATTTCTATCATAGCTTTATCCACTCTCCTTTGTTTTTATCCCAATCATATCCGGCTTTTAATAAGCAATTCTTAGTATAGCAACCTGAAAAGCCTAACTTCCTTGCAATATCCACTAACCTTTCATATTTGAATTTTTCCATCATTTTTTCATAACCACCAAATTCCTCCACCTTTAATTGGAATCTGGTTTTAGTGCCTGCCCATCCTTTGGGCTTTATTTTTATCCCCAGTTTCTTTATTGTGTTATATACTGTTTGATAATGAAAACCCCATCTTTTAGCCATTCTTGTAGTTGAAGTTTCATAATATTCCTTCTCTAAATTCTTTTTAGCTTTCTTCAAATCCCAGTTATTCTCTTTCAGAACTAATTCTAAAAAAGAACCTCCCCAAACTCTTATTCCTTCAATATAACGCACAATTCTGTCACCTCCGCATCAAAGAAGTTTTCTACAGCAGTAATGACTACTGCATTGGAAAATTCTTTACAGGATGTTATATCTAGATAGAATTCATTCTTTTCAGGCCATGTATGTAATTGAGACCCGCTTTCTATATACATGCTGGTTATGGATACTCCTGGTTCTTTACCATTCCAGCTTGCACCGCCAATTAAATGTGCTATCCTTCCTATTTCTGTAACATCCAGAACGTCTACTAAATAATCCATAAACCTGTTACAATAATTCAAACTGCTTAAGAGGTTACTTCTTTTAGTGAAACAATTTAGAGGAAGTCTGTGTAGAGTCATCATTTCAAGCTCCTTCTAAAATCTGGTTGAAAATGTTATCAATTATATCCAATTCTCCTTTCTCTATAGAATCTATTATTTCCTCATTTAAATCATAACCATAAGAATCATAAACTATGAATAAGAGCTTTGTTTGAGTATCATGATCTAAATCTTCCCACCAATTATATTTAGCTCTTAGATGCCTCCATATTTTTGTAATTTCCCTGCTTAATAATTCTTCAGCTATATCTCTGTCTATTCCTGTTTTTGTTAAATTCAATCCATATCCAATATGAATCTCTAAAGTAGGTACAAGTTGAATTAATTGAGGTTTTTTATAGAAGTTATAATGTTTTTTTATGATTTTCTTAATATTCATAACAGCCTCTTCTCTTCCTTTTTATATTTTTACTCCATGTTTTATCATGACAATTTTTTATAGTTTTGCAGAGATCTTTTATCAATTGTGCTTCTCTTTCTGTTTGAACAAATCCAATACCTACTATTCTGTCACCAACCTTAAGAGAACTAATATTTCCAGATAGCAGATCTCTACAAGAAAAATATCTCATTTATAGGTTCCTTTTGATGGCCTTACCGTGGACTGAAACAATCATATTTCCTGGATTATTTAATCCTTTAGAATATCTTATTTCTATTTCTGGATCTTCTATATTTATTTCCATCTTTTCTCTTACATAACCTAAAATTAATTCTATAAAAGCAGTTTCTGGGATTTCTATTGTTATTTTTTCTTGCAATTCATCCATTTTGTCTCCTCCTCATTTAAACCTTCTTAATGATGTTATTCCCTGAATCATCTCCAACATATATTTCATAGAATTTTCATTAATTGTTATTTGCTTCATATTTATTCCTGATTTCTTAATTTGTTCCTTCCAGAATTTATCTCTTTTTTTGTCCTTAGATGAATATCCCAATTCATAAAATATGTTTTTTATACCTGCAGAAGCTAATAATTTGAAACATGAATAACAAGGAGAAACTGTGCAATAAATAGAAGCTCCCTCTATACTTGTTCCCATCTTTGCAGCTTGAGCCACAGCATTAGCCTCTGCATGAACAGCTACGCAATAATCCATTTTGCTGTGTTCTTCAGCTTTCATATATCTTCTCATGCAGAAAGGCTCTTTGCCCATCAACAGACTTGTACAATGAGTTGCTTTAGGAATAGCTCCGTTGTAGCCAGTAGCTAGAATACGGTTATCTTTTACTATAACAGCTCCAATTGGACGGGAATTGCATGTAGATCGGGTAGCGACTACTTTTGCTATTAACATAAAATATTCATGCCAACTTGGTCTCATTGTTACTCCTGATCTCTTTTAAAATTTTTATCTGCGATTCCATTTCTTCTATTATTAAAGTTTTAACTTTGTCTGTGTTTTCTTTAGGTATCTCAAAACCTGCTATTTGTGCTCCAGATATATCATATCCCACTATTTTAAGTGTTGTTGCTTTCTTGAAATTTTCTTTGTTTCTTTCCAGAATGAATAGCTTCGATATTGTTTCTACCTGGTTTCCTAAAGATAATGACATCTTTATTATTTCCTCCCTCGATTATTTTAGTTGTTTTCTTCATAAATAAAATATCCAATATTGTATTTATTATGTATTTTAATAGGATAACTACTATATCTAATATTATGGCTATTATTAGGATTATCTGTATAGGAGTAGAAGTTATCTTGCAGATGGCATTCATGGTTATTGTTATTAAACAAACCATAATTGCCATAGTCGCTATTGTTATGATTATGAGAGAAAATAAAGAGGTATATTCTTCTATTCTATCCAGAGTTTTATACGAGAGCATATTCAATTCTCCTTATATTAAAAAGGCGGGATTTAACCCGCCTTTTGTTAAGGTTTATTGATTTTATACTTCTTGATAGCTTCTAACATAATTGTATAAGGTGTGAATTCTGAAGCAGAGAAAATAGCTTTAAGTATAGATGGACTAAAACCAGATACCAAAGCTGTATTTTCAGCTCTGACTGTTTCTGGAGACCCAGCATAACCAGCGGTATTCCAGTAGATTATCTTAGGTCTTTTATACCCAGCTTTATCCCATCTCTTTAGTGCTTTATTGACTTCTGTTTGTACTAATTCGGGAGTGAAGTCTTTTTTGCCCCAATTCCATTGTGATAAACCTTCATGAAATTGCATATCCGAAACAATAAGCAAGCAAGTAGGCATTTGCTCATTAGTGAGATTGAAGAATCTTGCTGTTTTGAGTATCAAATCAAGAGCTTTATCAATTCTAGTTCCACCTATGGCACCATCAAATATCTCTCCACTTGTTACTGCTTCTGAAAATTTCATTCCATTCCAATCCTTAAAACTACCTTCAGAGCAGAATGCAATGAATTTCTTATGGAAAGGATTATCTTTAGGAATCTTGGCAGAGCAATACAATGCCATTCCAATAGAGATATCTACAGCCCTGACAGAACCAGATACTCGAATACTCATAGATCCTGAAGTATCAGAAATTACGATAATACGCTCTTTATTACCATCCAGATAATTAGGAAGAGCTTCAAACTGAGCATCTGCTATTTCTGCGTCTCCACTTCTTACAGTTCTGACGCAATCGTGGGGGAAAAGTACAGAAGCTTTGATTTCTACCTTTCCTTTTCTTAAGTCTTCTTTGAATTTCCTGAAGCCTTCTTCATCATGCCTGGCAAAAGCATTTGTATATCTTGCCATTGCTACAGAAGGTACTTTAGGATATTCAATCTCTTTCCAGAGATTAGAGCACAATTTGTACTCAACTATATGATTCTTTCTAATTCTAGAAAGCATCTTCCTTAATCTAGCTTCGTTGGTATTTAATGCTTTTTGAAGAGGCTTATAATGCCTTTTAGCCCATTTAGCTGCAAGAATGTCTCTTTTCTTTAAAGCTTCAGCCCAGAATTTTGCAGCTTTCTCTTCCAAAGTAGTTCCAAATAAAGCCTTCAAGTCATCCCATCTTCCATACTTTGGGATTAGATGTAAGTTGGCTTTTACCCATTTGTAATTTGGAAAATCAAAAGGCAGGCTAGGATCATAGGTAGCTAACCAATTGATACATTCTCTAAAACCGGATCTATTTCCAGCTCCACCTCTGCAATCTCTCAGCCAAAAGAGCAGTTTCATAGATAACTCTTCATCTACTACCCACATTTTCTGGAAAAGAGAAAGAGCTGATTCTTCAGATCCATAAAAAGATTCTCTTTTCTTAAAAAGGGAGCCTGCTTTAGAGAAGAATTCTAAATGATGATCTAAAGAGAAGGGATACTGAGTTCCACCTTCATGGGTTTTGGAAAACATGGAGAGACCTCCTATTTGTTAAAAAGGTTAATAAACAGGCTGGGTTATAGATCAGTTCGAAAGTCCGATGCTATATAAGCGTAAGTTTGCTGTACCCAGCCTTGGCCTTTATTTTCATAAGAACAGGGAGGCATTTTCTGGTTAGCTTATGAGGCTAAGTTGCATAGAACTTGCTGTAACCTCCCTTGTTTTTAAGAGCGGGAAGATGGAATCGAACCATCCTATTTTTCGGGTAGAAAAACATCTGCCATCCAGTTCCCGCTAACTTTTTACAGGCTGACTTTTGAGGGATCGAACCTCTGAAAACCATTGATTATATTTGCTGCAGTCAGCCTTAATTGTTAATAATTTTTTAAAACAGGTTGGTGTTAGAGCCTCCGCATGGCATTTTGTTTGCTGTAACCAACCTTGATATTTGAGTAGGCAAGTGGCTCTGCCAGGAGGTTTAGGATTGGCTGAAAAAATGTAACAAATAAATTTTTACCAAGGCAGTTAAGAACTTGCCTACCCATCAACTTGAATTATAATATACTATGAACTTAAACTCATGTCAACAGAAAAATCAATAATACCTATTTTTTTGAGATTAAATTTTAATTTGTTTTTGATTATATTAGTTTTTAATACATAAACAGGCATAATGCTGCCCTCCTCGATTGGTTCAAATCTAGGTGAATAGCCTGTATATTCAAATCTATGATGTATGAAATCCCATCTTACATCAATTGGTATGAACTGTAACCAAATGAAAGCCCTAATCATAATTTTTAGAGATCTATTATCATTGAGGAGATCGGTAGATATAAAAAATCTGCCCTTTCTCATATGAAATTCTTTTGAGTTCATACTGCTACCCTTTATGCGGGAGGTATTCTTCCCTTTGGGATATAGTTGAAAAATCTTGATTTGAAAAAAGAATCTACCTTTAATACGTTTCTTGCCTGTTCTAACGTCCAAGTCTTAGGGAAGGCATCATAGCTCTTTCTTATTCTACCACTGTGGTGTTTAGTAACATAAGCTCTGATAGCCCTCCCTACAGCCTTATTAACACCTATTCTCATATCAAAGATGTCTAAAGTACTACATATAGCTAAACCTATTGCTACGCCTCCATCTTTATATATTTCACATGTAGTTATGTTCCCATTAACTCCAATATTCACATGATCTGGATTTATCTCTTTTAATTTTTTCTTTAGCTTCTTATTTATATATTTAAAATACTTATTTCGGATTTTAATAAACATAATTTAGTATCCTATATACACTTCTTCTTTATCTAATACCAAAGATTTATGGCTGAAAGGATGGCTGATAACATTTATAACCTGTCTTACAGTCCAGCCATTAGGGAAATCATAAAAATCCCTTCTAACCTTTTCAGAGCTTTCGCCTTTTTTATATGCTTTTACTGCTCTTCCAGCAGCTTTGTTTTTACCCTCATATTCATCAAAAACATCCAAAACGCTGCAAATTGCGGTTCCAACGTAAGACTTGTTATCTTTATAAATGACAAATACTACATATCTTCCATCATAATTTATTTGGCATTTTATTGAATCAGGCTGGATCTTTTTGATTTCTTCTCTCAAGTTTTTCCCTAATCCTCGAAAACATGCTTTTCCTTTCAATAACATTTTTATCCTCCCTTTCTTTTCTTCTTAGTAATTGAATATATGTTGCCCAATCTATTTGTGGTTCAGTATCTAAATTTATTAGCGGAAATTTGTTTTTCTTATGGAAGGGTATTAAAATTATGATTAAAAAGAATATAATTCCTAATAAGAAAAACTGTTGAAAAACCATAATTAACTCCTTTTTTGTTTTATATCTCTTAATGTTGGCTCAAATAATACTACGGATTTAAAGTTTTGTCAAGCATAAAATTAGCTTATTGTGCTCCAACCATCTCTTTTTCTAATTATTAATTTGTTTTCAAAGATTAAATCCTGAGAATGAGAGATTAATTCTATTGAATACCCCTGCTTTTCTCGTATTTTGATTAATAAATCTTTTATTTTTGTAGATCCAGCGGTATCCAGGGAAATGTCCAAGATCTCATCTAGCCATAATATATTGTATGATACATCAACCAACTCTTCTACTATTTGTTTTATTGCAAGTATTTCTGCAAGTATTAATCTTTGCCTCTCTCCGCCTGAAAGCTCATTAAAATTCTTAGGTATGCCATCATACCTGATAACATATATCGGTATCTTGGTTATTTCTCCTTCAGTGTTCTTTTCTGGTTCCATTACTATATTAAAAGTTTGAAATTCCATCATATTGATAAATTTATTCATATAATACTCAAACATATCCACAAAAGAAGATATAAGTTTATTTGGTAAGGATACTCTGAATAGCTGTTTTAATATATTTAAATGCTCTAGATCGCTTTTTATTGTTTTTACAGTTGAATTGATTTCTTTTTCATTATTTTTAATTTTGTTTATTTTGCCTTCCAGTTCGATTATTTCATCCCTCAGATTTTTTATTTCTTTTTTCTTTGCTAAAAGTAATTCCTTCTTATCAGCTATTAAATCTATTTCGGATTCTATTTTGACTTTCATATAGTTATAATCATCATATTTCATCCTAGCATTTATATTTTCTGCGTTTATTGCTTCTATTTCTTTCTCTATTTTTTCTGCCAGTTCTTCATCAGAAGATATTTCTTTCAATGTTTTTTCATATTCTTTTTGTGTTTCAGTAGCATTATTTATACTTTCGGATATCTTGTTTTTAAATTCTTTTTGTTGTTTTTCTAACTTATTTATATGCTTTTGCAGTTTCTTGGATTTATACTTCTTTAAATCGGTAAAACAGAAAGGGCAAATTCCTTTGGAATATCTGAGCAAATCTTTACTTATGGAATCTAAATTCTTCTGCAGTATATCCAATTCATCTTCATATCTTTTTATTTTGAATTCCAACTCCATTTTATTTTTGGTAGCTTCCTGTATTTCAGATTTCAAAAATGTTAGATCATTCATCAATTTGGAAATTCTATCATTATTTATAAGTTTCTTTAGTTTATTCATTTCTTCAGAAATAGTTTCTAATTTATTCTTTAGCTTCTTTTCCTGTTCATTCAATTTATCATAATCGTTTTTTAGCCCTTTTTTTAATGTATTTAATTTAGCTTCTTTATGCTTTAGAGAATCATCTAACATAAATAAAGTAGTATCTATTTTCTGTAGATCAGTATTTAATTCCTGCAATTTATCTTCTTTTTCTTTTATATATTCCTTGGTCTTATCGAAACAAAATACCCTGAAGAATTTTATATCCTGTATAAATTCCTCGAAGAACATCTTCCTTTTCGATTCAGTCATCTTAAAAAGGGAATCTCTTTCTATTTGAAAGATATTGCAGAAATGAAACAACTTGAAATTTAATCCAAGAAGGCTATTGAGGAAATCCTGATTGACTTTATGAAAAGATATATCAACATTATCCTCAAAAATTCTTAGCTTATTGGAGTATTCTTTATGATTTCTATATCTTATTACTTTATAATGCTTATTATTTCTTATGAATTCTACAGATACTTCACAATCACGTTTTAATTTATCATTTAATACTGCATCTGCCTGTAATTTTGGAAAGGTTTCTCCATATAAACACCAACAAAAAGCCTGTAAAATATTACTCTTTCCACTACCATTAGAACCGCCTTCATCTTCATTTATACCTATTATTTGCCTTATTGTTTGATGGTCTAAATCTATATCAATATTCTTCAGGCTTCTGAAGTTCCTTGCTTTCAGTCGTATGAATTTTAAATTCATGTTTTTTACAACTCCAATTCTTAGTTTGGTGCGGTTTAAATTCGTCTAATAAAGCAACCACAAAGGGTAAATCCACTTTATATCTTATCAATTCAAAAGGATATTCTCGTATGAATTTAGCTATTGCTATGGGTTTTATAACATGCTTTTTTCCATCCTTTCCTCCATATATTAATAAGCCATCTTCTAACCATTTATACATCTGCTTTCTGGATGGAAAACCTAGGATCTCTCTGACTTCTTCTAAAGTATAATAATCGAGTTTATAGCTATTTCCTCGTTTATTGCAATAGTATTGTATTGTCCGCCAGGTTCTATTATATCCCTTCCTTCTTAACATCCTTGCTATTTCTTTTGCGGATTTAGTTCCTATAAATCTCTCTATTATTTCTATTTCTTCTTTAGTCAGCTTTTTGGTTGTTTTGATGTTCTTGGCTATTCCTAATTTTGTTGCTCTTTTTGATAATGTAATTCTTTTATAACCTTTAAATACATCCTGTTCCTGCAAATAATCTAAGGCTTTTGTAGAAGTTTTGAAATTGCTATAAGCAAATCTTATGAGATCATCCTGCTTTTTAGTCCAGATTCTCTTAGGAGGATGAGATTTTCCTTTCATATATTCTATTGAACATTCTCTACTACAGAATTTAGGAAGGCTGTCTTTAGCGGTTATTATGACTTCTTTTTCTTTACCACAATTCTTACAGGATATCAGAGCTTTCGCCATATTCCTGATCTACCTCTTTTATTATATTCATTCCATATTTATACATGAGTTTTTTATCAAGATAATCGGAATGAAATTCTTTTAGAAGGCTTCTAAATAGCTTGGTTTTAGATAATTTATTTATCATAACTTTTTCATGATTTTTAACTACAGCTTTCTTTTCCCTGAAAATATATATAGAATCGAAACCTTCTAAATTAGATTTTATTTCATCATTAGAAATATCTTCTGAAGTTGGAATTGTAAGATATAATGTATTTATTTCATAATTTTTATCTGGTTTTATTTTTGTTATTAATGAAAGATCTTCTACTTTTTTATATTGAACTTTATGTATATGAAGCGGATGCGATTTTATTTTACCATCTTTTATCTGTATTATCCTGTTTTTCCACTTTTCTTCCCCTTTTCTTGTTGGATAAGGAACTCCAATGTTTATGAATGTTTTATTGTTTTTTAGTTTGAATTGTTCGGTTTTATGAATATGCCCATTTATTATGATATCTGCAGGAAGAATAGCAGGGTTTATGGCTTCTTTATCGAAAGGAGAAGATAATTTATTAGCTAAATGTGTTATCATAATTTCATAATGTTCATTTTTATCAAAATTATGAACATCATAACCATAAGGTAAAAAATACACATTTTTCATATATACTGAGGGATGAGTAATAACGTGGATATGAATATATCTAAAAATATCAAGAGGTGTAAAATCATAATTTTTTACTTTAACTCTATCATGATTTCCGCAGAGAATAAAAATATTCTCTATGGTATTTTTTAAAGTTTCAAAATTTGTTGTAACTGTATCAAAAACAACAGCATCTATTGTTTCAGAAGTATCAATAATATCCCCTGTAAAGATAACAGTATCTTCATCTAGTTTTATAGCTAATTTTGCTAGTTTTTCAAAAAGCAAAGTAAAGCATCTTAAGAACCTATCCTTAGAGATATGTTCTTCATCATATATATAGTTCCTTTTAGCGTGCAGATCTCCAACTATTAACATCTATTTCTTACCTTCTTTTATCAGACTTACAGCTTCTTTTAGTTCTTGTTCTAAATTTGCGATTTCACTTTCCATGTTTATTCTGGATATATCTAACTTAGAAGCAGCTTGAGCAAGAGTAGTTATGATTGTTATGAATTCTATGAGTTTGAATTCTATTGTTAATCCTCTATAACCCAGCATAACAAGAACTTTATTATATTCTTTATTTATTAAAACAGTTACATTGAAATCTTTAAATTCTTCTAAAATTTCATAATCTTTTAAATTTGTTTCTGTCATTATAACCTCCTTTTAAAGATTGAATTTCTTGCATAATGCTATTAATTGTTTTTCATTACCGGCCTTTATTTTATATTTTTCACCGGTATCTTTATCTTCATAGATATATTCAAAGCTATTATCTGTTATTTTATTGAATTTTTGCTTATTGGTAGGAGTTAATACTCCTTCAAATGCTAAATATCTATCATAACCACCCCATTCTGGAACTCCTGTAGCAAAAAAGAAAGGAATAACTGTGCGTGAGAAACTGGGGCCACGGCGTGTTTTATCCACAATAACTTCTAAATATACCCCTACCTGTTTAGTACCTATTTTTATGGGTTTTTTTGCATCCAGAGCTATACCACAGGTTCTGAGATAATCAGGTGCAGTGCCACATGCTTTCGTTTTAGGACTGGTAAACATTGCATTGGGATTGAATGTTACATGATTGGAAAATAGAATCATTGTCTTGGAATCAATTACCAACAATTCCCTGAAAGCAGCATGGATGGCTTTTGCTTTTTTGCCCATATCTTCACCCTTTAGACCTTTAGGCATAAAAGCAGCCAAGGAGTCAATAAGAACAACAATGTGATAGTGCATATCAGGATCTTTATCTCTTATTTTATTGACAGTTCCTAATATGAAATCCTTTGCTGCTTCAGGGGTTGGTATGGAAGCTGGTTTAGCTAGTATAACTTTATCAGTTTCAATACCTAGAAATTCAGCCCTCTTTGTAGTATATGCTTTTTCCCTATCTAAAATAATTCCAATTGTAGGAGGATATTGTTTTTGGGCATTTGCAAGCGCTTTCTGTAAGAAAAACGAATTATGAGATACAAAACCATTAGCAAGATATTTATGCTGTATTGGCATTTCTATATCAAGAACATCGCTTTTATATTTCTGTATTTTATATACTTTATCATGCGTTGTTTTTACATAACTTAAATCCTTTTCCAAATATGGATGAGCATACTGTACCATTAAAGCAAATTTAGAAGGATAATTTTCCTCTATAAAGTCTACATCCACAAGATTCAATAATTTAGCTATATTTTGCCTATCGAATTTAAGGCTTAACCTGGTCATTTGGAAAGGGGTTATTACATTTATATATCTAAAATCTTTATCTTCATCAGAAGATGTATAAAAGCCTCTAGATTGTATTCCTAATGATTCCAAATATAGCTTTATGAAATAAAGTATATAAAATGAGAAAGAAAATACAGAATATTTCTTCTTTTCCATTCTTCCATTCAGAGCCATGAATTCTATTATGAAACGTAATATCTTATCCTTAGAAGCTCTTAATAAGCAGAAAGGTACAAATCTGGCTCCTATAGGAAAATTCAAGGCTACTCCAATATTCAACAAATAAGGTATTAATTGTTGGGTTATATTCTCGCTTGGATCTAGTTCTTCATTGCTTACATTTATTACTCTGGATAGCAATAACCTGAATGTTTTGCGTATATCTGCGCTTTTCATTTGATTCAAAGAAAACTGTTGTGTAGGTAAGGTAGATATAACCCCATCTTTATATTCATAAAACGTAAGCAATAAAGCTATTAAACTTACCAGATCATTGGTCAATTCAACAGGCAATTCTGTTAATATGGAATAATCTATTATTGCTTCTTCATCTACTATTTCATATTTAGGCAGTTTATTATTTCCAGGACATTCAGTTACATTGGGTAATTCTATTTTGATTTCATCATCTTTTGTGATTTCTCGTAGTTCTTTATCTATTACTTTTCCATTTTTATCTATAACCTCTATTTTATGATCTGGAGTGCCTGCTATTGTGAATCCATTATAAGTTATGATTCTTATGACTTTTTCATTTTTTGCAAAATATATCTTATCTACTTCTTCCGGTTTTTGTTTTCCTTCTATACAGATTTTATAATCCAATTCCCACCAATAATTAGGAGGTAGGAAATCTTTCATTTTTGTGAAGTATCTACCCGTTATGAGATTATAACCAGAAGGTGGGAAAATAATATCATCTATCATTATGAAGCCATAATCAGGGCTGAAAAGATAAGTATCTGGAGTTACACATTTGCCTGTTTGTGATAATCCAAAAAATTCATGAAGATGCCCAAAAGGTAATCCCCCATAGAGCATTTTATCAATAGCTCTATTTCCTAATGTTAATAAATCTCCCTCTGTAGATTCAGAAAACAATTCGATGTCGGAACCAAAATCTTTTTTAAGGCTATTTATTAGGTTTTTGAGATTAAGGTCTTTCTTTTTTTCAGCCATATTTTACTCCAAACTTGGAACTCCAAGGATTTTCAATATCCGTTCTAATTCAGTTTCCGTTATATTATCTAGTTTTATCTCTCTTTTTTTATCTTTTGCTATCCCTATCATATTTTCAAGTATAACAGTACCAATCCTGAAAGGAACTGTAAAGCCTGCAGCATTTCTATAGCCATCTCCGGTATACATTCTGGCTATTTCGGATACGTCTATAGCTCCCAAAGATCTCAATTGAAAAACTATGGAATCTTTTTTATCCATATACCATAGAATAGCTGCATCGCAATTCTTCACTTTTAATAGATAATCAGCTATATCTGCAATATAAGTTCTGGTATTTAATACCCCTATTTTCAGGCCGTTTTCCAATAATGCTATATAAGCCCTTTCAGCATTTAATTTTATCATATCCAGATATTGGTCATAGTTTGCTTCTCCGGTCATCATTAAATACTGGAATGCTTCTCCGTCTGGATCATCATATAATTCGTCTAATGTTCTATGCTCTGGTATTTTACATGATCTTAATATATTTTCTAATTGGATACAAAAGGCTTCGCTTTCCCTGAACTTACCTAGTTTTAATTCCTTATTTGCAATGTAAGTTATATATTTTGGTAAATATTTGAGTCCTGTTAGTGAATATACTAACCCTGACGTTGATAGATTATTACTTTCAATGAAGTTATGGCTTATTTGTTTTGTATTCAAATTTGTTTCTATATGTTCTTGAGCACCAAGTATTATGATTATATCATCTTCTTTCAAATTGTAATCATTTAACGCTGGTATTCTGAAGAATGGAATATATTTAACTTCATCATCTTTATGTTTTATTCTTCTATAATGATGTGCAGCTACTTTCCCATCCAAGCTATTATTATAAAAAATAACAATCATAATTGATCTCCTTTATGTCCATTTCTCTTCCAATAATATTTTATGCATCTTTAATAATATACCTATCAATTTAATATCTGCACCTGTATAATAAAAAGGTTCTCCAAGTTCTATTAATAATTCCCCTAAATCTCCGGCTACCTGCCAATTGGAGGGGTTCATAGCTACTTTTGACATATATCTTCCAATAGCCATTCTGGCTAATTCTGGATCTTTTTTTATTTTCTCATGGCATTTAGAAAGAGCTTCTTGAAACATCATTATTTTAGAAGAAGCCCCATTGATAGGTTTCTTCAATAATATTCTCAATAGATCTATAATTTCTACATCATCTTTGGAAAGCTCGTCTATTGCTTTTTTTACCTTGGAATAGCTTGAAATGAAGGATTTAACTTTATCTAAAGCTACTAGCATATCCCTGGGGTTTCCTTCAAATCTGGAAGCAAGATATGTTAGTGCTTTTTTGGCTGGTTTTATTTTCTCTTTTTTGCAGATAAATGTGAGAAATTTTAAGGATTCTTCTTTGGATAGATTTTTTACCTCAAATGGCATCAATCTACTTCTGAGGGTTTCAGGAAGTTTGAGATGTTCATTTGTGCATAATACAAAGAATATTCCTTCTCTGGGTTCTTCTATTTCAACTAATAATTCATCTACAGCTTTTGTGGAAAGCCTATGCGCTTCATCAATGATAAAGATTTTATTATCCTTTACCATTGAACCATATTTTACCTGGGTCAGCAATTCCCTTATATCATCAACACCGGAACCTGTAACATATTCCGCTTCAGCATCTAAATAGTTTTTTAGAATATTGGCTAAAGTAGTTTTTCCTGCTCCTCTTTTTCCATAGAAAAGATATGCTCTTGGCATCTCATTAATAGGTCTTTTCAATATATCTGACAAGCTCTCTTTTAGAGCTTCATTACCAAAAAATTCATCCAAAGTTTTTGGTCTGTGTTTAACATGTAGCATAATAATCTCCTAAAAATCATTTTTTCATAATTATGAATTCTTCCTCAAAAAGAATATGACTTCCAAATCTGGTTTCCAGAACATAATCCTTTCCCATACTTTTAGCGTTCTCACGCATAGAAGGAGAAATATTCCCTTCTTCATCTAAATATACTTTTTTTGTATCAGGATGCATATATACAGGTGGAAGATAAATAATCTCTCCTTTATAACGGCTATCCTCATCATCTACAATAAAATTCTGTTTACAAAATTGAAATGCAAAAGCATAATCAGGGAATTCAACATCATAAGGATCTGGAAATTCATTTACATATTGAATGGTTTCTTCGGTAAATAATGCACCAAGAGAATAGAAGGCTATCCATTTTTTAGTTTCTTTCTTCATACTCTCTCCTTAATACTAAAATGAGGCCGAATGAATCGGCCTCGAAGAAAATCCCAGTTATTTCCTTTTACTTCTGGTTAATGTTAAACAAAAATTCAACCTACAAGCTATGAGCAGAGACCTATGATCCATATATCACCCCCTTTCATATCCCCTCTATAAAGTGTGCAGCTTTGTACAGGTATCTCATCCCGCTGTGATTAAATACCAGAAACCAGAGGGGAGTATTATGCAAATATATCTTCTTCATCTCCCTCATCCCCTTCAAAATCTGGAATCTCATCCACTTCAGCAGTATCAAAAGGTACAGAATTATCCATCAATTCATCAGTACTAACTTCTGTATCCTCAAGAGAAGCAAGTGTCACGTCATCAATATAATGCGTCCAGACGATCCTAAGTGGTGGATGAGAAGGATGCTTAGGATCTGGAAGAAAACGTATCTTAAGGCTTTCATTAGGCTCAAGTATATCCCTTAAAGACCTGATTCCGTCTGTTTCTTCTTTCTCTAGTTTCTCAAATATCTTATCCATATCAGGAACATATTCCAGAATTTTCATATTTGGTAACTTATGTGTTCCTTCGGGGTCTGGAGTTGTTCTGTAAGATACCCAGTCATCCTTGGTCTTTGGGGGTATTTTACTTACATAAATAATCCTCCCTTTTACAGGATGGAAAATATTTCCCCACAATCTTGTATTGTAAACTCCATCCATTATCTCTTCTGCTACAGAAACAGGGGTGTGAAGAATAAAAGGTTTCTTTTCAATCGAAGGAACCCATACAGGCCAGAAGCACTGCTTTTTAGCATATATCTTTCTGGCAATGACTTCATCCTGCTTAGATCCAGTATTAAATAAACCAACTGCTTTTTCACATACTTTGCATGGTTTTTTATAATTCTTCAAAGGACACACTTTGCCGAATTTTGCCCCACCACCCGTGAGACCCGAAAAAGCCTGCTTACCAGCATTAAAATCCAAATCCCAAGGGTCTTTTTCACACAATATTATGCTTTGTTTGATATCAGATATTGTGATTTTATCCATCTTTTCCTCCTTTAATTCAGTTTTTTAACCTTCATTTTATCTACTTTTAAAGCCATTTGCCTTGCTTTATGTAGCTCTTTTTTAACTTCTACAAATTTGCTTCTTAACTCTTTTGCATTTTTTAACGTCCATTTGTTTCTGGCTCGTACTGCTGCCAGAGTTTTTAATTCATCAAGCATTTTAGGTAATTTGTTTGATAGATATCCTCTGTACATCTTTTCCATTTTTTCTTCATTCATTTTTCAAACCTCCATATTTTTTATAGATTTTCATAAGTTTGCCTTTCATTATTTTATGCCTATTTTGCATTACTTCTGAATCAGAAAAGGCTATCTTTTCCTTCAAACTTAATTTTTCTTCAATTTTTAATAGATAATCAATAGCTCTTCCTCGTGATTCCATAATGGAATACATTCTGCTAGCAAATCTGGCATCAGCTTCTGCTTCTCTTACCAATTTATCAAGATTTGTATACTCTTTATAAAGAGGAATCTTGGTTTTTTGTAGGTCTTTTACCGCTGAAGAGGCTATTGGTTTACCATTTTTTTCTGCATTTCTTACTATATCATCTGTTAATTTAGCAACCAATTCATCTCTTTTTACAGCTAGTTCTTTTGCCCTTTTTGTTAATTCTCTTTCAATCATTGCCCATTGGGCTTTTTTAATAGGGTTTAATTTAGCCTCTTTTACCAAGGCTGCCATAGAAGATGTATCTATGGAAACCTCGGCTATGAGGAATTTGTTTTCATGTAATAACTTCTTTATTTTAATATCGTTCATTTTTTAAAACCATTTGGATGTTTAACATTGGCTATTTTATTAATCTCATTTATATCAGGTATCTTTAATCCTGAAACGGATTGCCTCCAGGCTTTCTCCATTTCAGAAGGTGCTTCAGTGATGAAATATCCTCCTTCTGGTAAAACAAATCTACTGCCAGAAGGCTCAACCATTCCCATAAATGGAGAAGCCATATCAATTCTGATTTCCTTGGGGTTTTGCGGATTAGGTGTGAATCTAATTAATAGCGGTTTCCATATGAAATTGGCCTTTTTTTCACCTACAATGTAGGTACTTCCAATCCTAACCAAAACAACTTTTTTCATAATCTTTTCTCCTTTTTAAACGCTAATGATAATACTACATTTTTAACTGTTTGTCAACAATATTTTTGCATAAATTCTTTATAATCTATCATATCCCCCCATTTATAGCCTATTTTTATATCTATTGAAGGTCTGACGCCCCATAATGCTTTTTTTACCACTCTGTTTTCCAGCGGATATTTAACCATTGAATATGTTATCATTTCTATTGCCTCTTCGATTGTAGCTGGATGGTCATAGGCTTCTACCACAATACTATCGTGGACGTCAATTAATGGATAAATTGGTTCTGTTTCAGGATCTTCTCTTTCGCATAAAGAATCTAATTTTATAAGCGCAAATAGCAATAAATCTGACGAAAAGGATTGGATAATTGCATTAAATGCCTCTCTCTCAACTTCAGCATTTAAATATTCAAATCTACGTCTTCTACCAAAAGGATTAACAACATATCCATATTTTCTAACATTATCTATAGCTCTATCTATTGCTTCTTTTACTTCAGGCATCCTCTCAAAATATTCATTTATATATCTCTCTGCTTCATCTACGGAGATTCCTAACCTTAATGCCAACCCTTCTTTAGTCATGCCATATAATACCCCAAAAGATATGCTTTTTGCTATTGTTCTTAGCTCTTTTGATACTTCATTATAAGGTACATTAAAGACTTCTGAAGCAATAAGAGTATGAAAATCTTTCTTTTTATCATTACAGAATTCTCTCATTGCTGGGCATTTTGAATAAGCAGCAGCACATTTTATTTCAGTTGTATCATAATCAGCAGCAATTAATACCCTGCCCTCTCTTGCAATAACTATGTTTTTTAATGTTTTATCTCTACTGGGAATATTTTGTATATTGAAATCAGAGATTGCAATATCGTCTTGAAATAGTTTTATTTTAGCTTTATTTGTATCTATTCCTTTTGTTCTCCCTCCTGAACTTAATCTTCCTGTAGCAGTACGGGTTAGATTATAGGTAGGATATCCTATATCTCCTATTAGTTTTGATATTAAACCGGATAGATAGGTAGATCTGGCTTTTTGTATCTTTCTGAGTTTTAATAATAGCTTTGCTATTTTGCAATCTAAATTATCTGCATAATATTCTAATGTCTTAACATCCATTGCCGGAAGTTTGGTTTTCTTACTTGTTGATACTACAGGATACTTCTTGAATTCTATGAAGAAATTCCTGATATCTATAGGAGAGGTAAGTTTTACTGTTTTATAATGCTTTCTGAATTCAATAAAATCTGGTTGGCTTCTTATATTTCTTTCGATTACATGCTGCCTTTTGGCTAAAAAAGCATCTAATTTCTTCATATAAGGAACATCGAATCTAACCCCTCTCTGTTCTTTACGGTGTATAACCTTTAAGGCTGGGATCATAATATTATCATGAAGCCATAATAATTTTTCTTTCCTCAGCTTTTTATACAGTTTCTCAGCTAATCTTAACTCTCCTACGCAGTCAGCAGCATTATATTCATATAATTGCTTATCATTCATATGAAGGACATTGCCTTCCGCCTCTTTTTTATATTTTACAAATTCTGGAAGATAACGCCTGTATAATTCAAGAAGATTATATCTGCGTTGGTTTTCGTTTAATAGATAACCTGCAAGCATCGTATCAGTTAATACTTTAGGCCATTTATATCCATTTTTATAGCATAAAAACCCTATATCAAATCCTATATTTTGACCTAAAATTTTTGTTTCTGATCGAAATAATTTATCCAGATTTTTATTTACTTTCTCTGAAGGAAGGAAAATATATGCTTTTCTTCTATCTACAGCTATTCCTATACATCTGGTTTTTATATGGTTTAATTTATATGCTAAACCATTTGTTTCTATATCAAGGCATATATATTTTTTATTTAATATTTCTTCTTCAAATATTTTATCTACCTCTTCATCTTTGACAACTATATATTCATAATTCAATTTTACTTCTGTACTTATTTTAGTTATTTGTTTTTTACCTGTTAATACTTCTTCTATATGATCTATTAGCTTTTTGAAAAGTAATGAAGAAGTACCTCCATTTCTTTTTATATAAGAAGGATGGTAGAAAGGATATACTTTTATACCATGAAACTCATATACAGAACCTATACATTGCTTCATTGATTTTATATTTTCACCCAGAATAACCGAGATAGCCAACTTACCTAACGTAATAATACCTTTTGATGGTGGATGTTTGGCAATATCAGAATATAGATGAATTCTGGAGCAGTTCATACTTTCAGCAAATGTGGGAGTTCTTATATTTCCTTCTTTATCTTTCGGGGAGCAAAGACAGGAATTATTTATTCTATACCTAAACTTTCTACCAATGGCTTTATTTACAATTCGCATAGCTGTACGGAGAAGCTGTCCAGATTCCCCTATAAAAGGCACTCCTTCTATATTCTCTAATTTACCAGGCGCCTCACCCACTATATATATTTCAGGATTCTTACTGCCTTCAGGAGGTATCATTCTGTTATATATCTTGCAAGGACAGCCCATTTTTCACCCTAATTAGGAAATGCAATTCTTAAAATACTGATTAGAAAATCGACATCATTAAAATTATAACCAGTTACGTTCTGTAGAGTATATTTACAATCATCACAAATTACTACTCTTTTCGAATCAAACCATTCAGGTCTAATTACTTCAGAGGCATACATAGTTTCTTTTCCACAGATATCACATTTATAAATAATCATAACTGTTCTCCTTCTAATTCCTTTGAAATAACAAATATTAAATCCTTATTTTCAGACATAAATGTATATACTCTATCTGATTCAGAAACGTCTGAAAGACCTAATTTATATATCAATTTGAATATCTGAGGGCTTATTTTTACATCTACCATTCCAGAAGATATCTTTATCTTTCGTTTTATATTAGCAGTAGGGGATTTTAGCATTATATATCCATTTGGATATTTGCCTTTTATATGAAGATTCTTTACCCAATAAGAAGATTCTATGAATTGAGCCATACTCCAGAACTTATCTATGCTATCCAATGCTATAGAACCCTGCTTCTCCAAATCTTCAAGAAAATGCTTATATTCCAATTCATCATATGTCAATTTTTTGCATATAACTTCTCCCTCGTTATATCTCACAATTATATATTCTTCGGCAAATTCCATATATAAAGGTTCTGAAGAAAGAATCAAATCTACTAGAACTCCAGGCACATCTGATTTGATATGTGTGTGAAAATTTGTACTAGCTGCCATCATAGAAATAGGAGAAAATGAAAGAATCTTTCTATCAGTTATCTTCAGATAATTAAGATCTTTATAAGCGCTTAACGATTTAGCTATCTTCATGTTTTCTTTCAATAAATAAGCATATTCTTTGAAGTCCTCTCCAGAAACTATCCAATCTGTTTTCTCATTCATCTCTTCCAATCTATCTCTCAGTTCTTCCAATGTCTTTTTATAATCATCAAAAGGCATAGAGAGGTTTATCTTTAGATTGGATTCTTTGCTGAGTATGTTTAATACATTGTTTTTAAGGGTTATGGTAGGGTTTTCTGAGAGAGAAGGATAAAGGATTGAATTGAATATTTTATAATTCATGTAGATATCGCTGTTTATTGCATGTTCTCCTTTCTCAAAGAGCTTGAATTTCCCATATAATATCCCTGACATACATTCCAAATAGCCATCAGGGGTTATTCTGATAGGATTCAATTCAGGGTCTTTTTCATTTCTCATTATTGCACTTACTATCTTATTTAACATTTTCAAGCTCCTTTTTGATACCTAATTTCTCTCTTATTTCATTGCACTTCTCTGAAGCAAGATTGTACATTCTATAGCTATTTTCCAGCCTATTTGCCATTTCTTTTTCTATTTCATTCATCAACTTTTCATAGCTTAATTCGTCTCTCTTTACAAAAACCTGAATGACGTAGCTGAGATTCAGTATCCTGAAGCTGATAAATTCTTCATCAATTTCTTTAGTAATTGCAATAACATATAAATCCAAGCCAGCCTTCTTCATATTGCCAACAAAATCATCTAACTCAAATTTCTCATCTTCTTCCAGTAAATCATAAGGAATAACTTCAAACATATCTTTGCCTCCTTTCTTGGTATCAGATAATACTATATTTCCCCATCATTGTCAATTAAAAATATCAATAATAAGCATTTTTTGAAGTTTAGTATTTCTAAACAAAAAAATCATAATAATTTCATAACACCACATAATACCCTATTTTTGCACTTTTTAAATTTCATAACAAAAATTATGAAATCCGCCGGCTTGATAGTATAAACACATAAAAACCCCCTATAATGCACTATTATTAAGCTATTTTGTTGTATTATTACATCACTAGAAATCTCATAATACCTGCTATTAATCTGCTATTATGTATTGCTGTTAAGCTGTTATTAGGTGGCTATTAGATATCATACTGGCTATTAGGTATCACTAGGTGGCTATCATACCCCCTAACAAACCCCCTCTATATATAAAGTATTATAGTCCTTCTGAATTCCAATAAAATAGGGGTATTTATTGTAGTGATTACAGCCACTTAATATGCGGATTTTCTCCACTTTTTTATAACCACCTTAGAGCCTCTTATTTACAGCTCTATTTTCCAGCTTTTTAGGTATTTTTTGATAGTTTTATAATCCATCTCAGTCTTATTCATTAGCTTTGTTATTGATGGATTTTCTAGCTTTTTAAGCCAATATTGTATCTTCTTTCTACTTCTATCTTTTTTCTTCCTACCTACTTCCTTCAGATGTCCCCTTAGTGTTTTTTCATGTTTAGGTTTCATCTTGAAGTTAACAAGCGTATTCAAATATTTTCTTCTTGCACTTACAGATATTGGTTTATAGGCTTTTAATGCTTTCTTTATCTCGTTTTCTTTCAGAGGATCATAATAAAATTTCTTATTCCATGCAGAAACTATATGTTTTAGGTCTTTTTCTAGCTGTTTTTTAGATATTTTGCATTTCCAAGCAACTATACAAAGTGCATATAATGACGTATATCTGCACCCTTTTATAGCTGTTTCTAGTATTTTTGATCTGAACCAGTAATAAAACATTGGGTGTGCATTAGGTTCAGAATAGATTCTATTTTTCATAATTTTTTCATAATTTTTTATCATCCTTATTTCTCTGAGTTCTATTTCATCTCCGGCTCGAAAAACTGTAGCTTTCTCTCCAAATTTTGTATAAGACCCTGGAACTCGATAATAGTGTGTGAGTGGGAGAATATCTGTGGTAGGTAATTTCTCTTTTATGTTCTCCAAAATTTTCCTATTCAGATTCTCTATGCTTTCTGAGTAAGATATCGCTCTTTTGAGTTTGAAAATAAGATGAATTCCATTTCCAGAATTCACTAGATAAGTTGGGAAGAGAATACCCGAATTAATTAGCTGAATGATTTCATAGATATCTCTTGAATCTATATCATCTATGTCTGCTACCAAGCATCTGATTGCTTTCAGATTTTCTCTTCTGAATTCTCTTCCATCAAAATCTTGGTAGGAAACATAGATACCACCTTCATACCAGGCAGAATCTAAAACATCATAGATATCCCCTCTTTCTGGTCTTGATAATTTGGGGATGAAATAATTGACTTCTGAATTATTAAAGATTTCGGATAGATAATTGATGGGATTTAGTTCGTGGAGATATCTTTCAAGAATTTTATTTTTTTCTAAAAATTCTTCTTGATTTTTTAATCTGTTTTTGTTACTATCAATCCTAGTTAGGTTCATTAACTGCACCTCTTGCTAGTTGCCCTCAATCGTCCTAGAAATTGAGGGCTTCTTTTTTATTTTTTCCGATGAATTTTTATATAACATTTTTTATGTCTCCTTTCAATTTCAAAAAAGTTTTGACAAAATCATTATGCCTTGTTATAACATTCTTGAATTCACAAAAGCCATTCCTTCCTCTCCTAACCTCCTTTCTTACCATTCCCCCTGTGATAGCGGACATAGGGGGAACAGCTTTTTAATTCAACTCTATCCAATCAGCTATGTTTGCAGCCATAAAAGCAAATAAATAAGCTCTGCCATGTTCTACAGGAATCTTTACTTTAAGTCTGCAAGCCTTGCAAAATACAAAGACTATCCCTTCCTTTTCTATCCAGATCTTTCCATTCCTACATACATTATTTCCACAGTTCTGACATACTGCCACCAGATTACCTCCTAGTTGTTTTCTAGAGGACTAATTAATTTATTAGCCCTCTATTTTTTTGAAATCTAAAATTAGCTATGAGGGAGAATTTCTATTTTCCCAAATTTTGGCGTTCAAACCCCTTCAATGCTGTAGAAATATGACTAAAGTCTTCTAACAAGTAGTTAGTTATACCTTTCTTTGTAAGTTATTGGAATCATTAGATGCCGATTTTTTAGCCTTTTTTTGTTGTATAGTTTTCATGCGTTTTTTTAACTGTTCTACTTGTTTTTTTGATAACTTAGGTCTGCCTTTATGTTTTGAAATCCAATTACTTTCTGATTTGTTGATTTTTTCGATATTAGATTCTGGATTCAATCCTTTTATTCCTTTCTTTACAACGTAGTTTTTATCTAACATCTTATATGTAAAAAATCCTTCAGCCTGTTTTCGTTTGATTTTTCTCTGAGTTTTAATGAATTGGAGTTTTGAAAAATCTGTTCTCATACAGATTGCCTCATTTGAATACCAAATCCTTTGATTCTTATTTTTATCTAAAGGGCATATAGGAGCCGAGCATCTCTGAAAATTTCTACATTCATACATTATTTCTGTCTTCATTGTATCCTCCTCACACTTCTAACTGAAGTTATGTTATTCAATCTCAAGAACTACATGTTTGTTCCAAAGTGCAACAAGCACCTTGTATTGTAGCGATTTTTTGTTGTTCAGGTTTTCCATACCATTCCTCATATAATTCTTTTAGGATATTCTTCATTTCAGGATATTCTTTATATTTAATTAGCATCCCTCTTACATATTCTTTCAATGTAATTCCCATTGTAATACCTCCTATTACTACTTCTTCTTATCTTCATTTGCAGATAGCATATTTGTAAGTATGATAGATATATCTTTTTGCTTATATTCATTGAGATCGAGATAGTTTTTATCTAGTTTCAATACAGTCATTCCTCCTGCTGTATACCTTCCAGCATCTACTCCAAATACTAGATTGTTAGAGAAAGAGCTATCTTCAAAGTTTTCAAAATCTTTTGTTTGATTTGTTCTTTCTCTAAATAGACATATGATTGTATCTGAATCAGAAGCAAATGCACCGCTCCATCCTATATCGAAATAATCCATCATTTTTGTAACTGATATTTTCTTAGGTTGGGCTATTTGTATTGTTATGAGATCTAATTCATTGGTTAATAGCTTCATATCTTTAACAACATCTTCTATAGCTGTAACTTTATCTTTAACATGTCTAACCATATAATGAACATTATCAAAAACAAAGAACCCTATACCCAGTCTTTTCCATGCGTCTATCAATACTTCTTTCAAAATCTTCATATCTATTTTCTCATTGACATATGCCAAATATAGAGGGTAATCATCCATTAATACATCTGATATTAGGCATAAAGCATCGCTTTTAGCCAATGCTTTATGGTGGATTTTATATCTGGAGGTTAGTAGTTTCTGAATTAATTCAGAATCCTTCATTTCCAGACAGAAAAATAAACTAGGTATTTTATGCACTCTGGCAAAATGATCTGCTATGTATAAAGAAGTAGTGGTTTTACCTACTTTTGGTGTTCCAGATAATGTAATTAATTGTCCTCGTTTGAAACCGCCATTTAAGATTTTATTTACAGATTTCCAAGGTAAATCATAAACTTCATCATTATCGTCTTTTTTCATCATGAAGTTGAATAATGATGTTTTTATATCTGTAACGAATTTTACAGGTATTTCTTGGGGATTTTTCAATAGTTTCTTGAATTGTTTTGCAGAATATTTATGAATATAATCTGCTACATCCATACCATCAGGAAGTTTTATATATTTGCATCTTTCTACTCCTAATCTCTTTGATATCTTTAATAACCCCCTCTTTCCAGCTCTATCTTCATCCATGCAGAGTAATATTCGTTCAAAAGGCTCAAAGAAATCAAACCAATCGTCTAGAAAAGTATCAGCCCCACCTGTAAGCCCTATTACATTTTTTAATCCGGCATCTGTAGCTACTATTGCATCCTTTTCACCTTCGGTAAGTATGACGAATTTTAGGTTTTTATTGATATTATCAATATTGAATAGATCAGATTTGCCTCCATATTCCCTTTTGAACTCTTTTTCTTCTCCTAACCAGCTTCTATATTTAACATTGACTATTTCTTTATATGTAAAAGTTGGTATTGATACCCATTTTATGACTTTTTTGAATTTATTTTTGTTTCTTGCTACTCCTAATTTGAATTTCTTTACTGTTTCTAAACTTATTTTCCACCAATCCATTAATTCTTGTAATAATTTTTCATCTTTTAATAGATTTTTATGATATTTTATGATTTCTACCTGTCTATTGAATGGTATCCCGCTCTGAGGTTTATCTTCCTTCTTTTTTAAGCCTAATACCTTTACATCTTTTGTTACTCCCAATTCTTTTTTTAGTTTGTAAAGGTTCCCGCTTTCTCCGCATTTTTTACAATCCCATAAGCCTGTCTGGCTATTTATGTAGAAATGCTTTTTATTATCAAAACAGAGAGGGCATGTTTGGTAGATATATTGATTCCCGCAACTGCTGGTGGGTGCACCTAACAGCTCTGTTATTTGATCTTGGATAGAGAACATAATTCCTAACCCCCGTGGATTTTCATATGTTGGATGGATTTATATGAGGGATTTTATATTTTTTCATCAGTGTCATTATGACATTATATCTATTGCTTCTTAATCCTTTTAGTTTTATATCTGGAATTAGGTTCTTTGATATCTCTTTTTTAGCTTTTCTATTTATTCCATATATTTTCATTTTTGAAGTTACTTGTTCTAATAGAAACATTACTTTTTCTTTTACATAATGATTATATCTTTGCAGTATCTTTCCTGTATTTTGTTGGGATATTTCATTATAGATATATAAATTCAATTCCAAGACTTCTTTTATAGAATTGCAATCATATATATAAGCTATCCTCTTCAAGAAAGGTTCTAAGATAGTTTCTCCCTTAAATAACATCTGATTCATTGCTAAAGTGAAGGCTTTCATTAATAAGATGCAATAGGAATAGCTATATTTAACGTCTATTGATGTTCCAAATTTTCTCAATGGTACTGTTACGGGTTTGAATCCCATAAAATAAGTTATATCATCTATTACGTTTTGTCTTTTTACATATCTATTGATATCTTTTTTGTTTATTTTATCCCTACATTCTTCCCATAGATCTAATAATACATTTAATGTATTTCCATTGGCGTACTCTGGGGTATAATTATAGTCTTTTATATATAATTTTTTTAATTCTTCTTTATGGTTATGCAGTAATATACTAAATAATACTGATTCCACCTCAATAACTATCCGCCTTGTTACTGGTATTTCGTTATGGAACTTCTTCAGGTGCATCAGTAAGGTTACTAATTCCCATTTGAAATTTCCTTTTATTGGTTTTGTTGGTATGTTTGTAAGGGTAGTTAATTTATTTCCGAGGAATGTTTCTTCAAATGCTGTATGTGTTAGTTTGGTCATTGTAGAATTATTTCTTATGAATTTGCTTTTTGAAATTAGATTTATCGTACTTTCTTTTGGAAGCACGAGGGGCTTGATGTTTCTTTCAGAGATTAATCTTTCTGTTTGAGTTATCCCCAATTTTCTCTTACTTATCTGGTTTTTTATCATCTCAAAATATTTATTGCCTAATAAAACATTCACAGATGGCACAAAATTCCTCGATTTTTTATGTACTTTGAGAATGTTATCTATTGCCTTTTCTGCCAAGATAGTAGCCTCGATCTTATGCTTTTCTGCTATTGTTTCTATTTTTGAACACCAATTGGAAATTATTTTATCTTGATTCTTGCCAAATGGTTTTCTATTGAATTCAGAAAGAAACCTCTCCGTGAGCAGACTATTAACGTAATTCTCCATTTTAACCCCCTAGTGGTTTGTTAAGCCCTGCTTATTAGCTTGGCTATCTTCTTGTCCATTTCTTTTTTCTTGATGCCCTTCTTGCCAAGGTAGGCTTTTTTGGCTAGGAAGATCTTTGTTTCTTCCAAGGCATCAATTATTTGAAGCGTCTCTTTATCAATTCCACCTAGTTTTAAAATCTTGTTTTTTACAGACATGGTTGATAACATTCGTCTTAAAAAGAACGCTACTAATGTTTCTATTGTACAGAGGAAAGTTTTAGAGAGGGTTTGAAGAGTTTCTAAGTGTTCTTCTTCTATTACTAAGGTGAGATAAAGTTTTACAAGAGATTCATGTTTATCAGGTGGAATTAAATAAGAACAGGTTTTAAATGCTCTAGACTTATTTTCTAATTCATTTAGAACCTGTTCTGTTATCTGTTCTACTAATATCTTCTTAGCATCCATAACACCTTACAACAAAAAGCCCCCGTGGGGGTAACGGGGGCTGTTTATGGGGGTTAGAGAAGGGAGGCGACAATCTTGGTTGCCTCTGCTGTTGTAATCAAATCTGCCAATTTATCTAATAGGGTATCCATTTCTATTTCTTTTTTGAGTTTGGGATTGGTTTCAGCTAATTCAATCAGGAATTTCACCTTGATTACCATGATATCTTCACGATCTTTTATAGCCTTCCTGATCTTATCTTCTAGACTATCAGAAACCTTCTCTTTTTGCAAGGCTTCTTTTGGAGCTTCCTTAGTTTTAGCCTCTTTCTTAGGCTTGGCTTTGGGTTTCGGCCCTGGTTTAGCTTTGGGTTTCTTTGTCTTAGGTTTTGGTTTTGATTCAGGTTCTGGCTCAGGCTCTGGTTCTGCTTCTTTTATTTCCTCTTCGTCAAACCCCTCAAACTCATCTGTCATTTCAGCTTCTTCTCCCCAAACCTCTTCTGCTTCTTCGATTACTTCTTCTGTTGGGGCTTCTTCTTTTGGTGTGAAATCTTCGCAATCGAAATTTTCTGGCACATCATTTTCGTCTGCCATACAATCTTCAAATAAGGCACAATCTTTACATTTAGGCATAATTAAAACCTCCTTTCATTGTTTATTGTATATATGCTTCTGTTTCTTCAGTCTCTGCTTCAATGATTTTAGTTTTGGTTTTCTTGTTAAGTAGTAGAATTCTGAAAAGAATAACGGCAAGCTCGTCAATCTTTATATCTGCCTTGTCATAGGTTTCATCATCCAGGTTTTCTTTAAATTGGAAATGGACGATTCCACCCATTCTAGGATTGGCTTGGGCAATTCTTTCTTCATATCCTGTTTTTATTCCTTTGATTATAAATCGCAATCTTTCATCATTGCAATCTATTACCACTTTGTTTGTGATTGCTACTAAGCCACTCATTTCGCTCATGATTTTTTCTTTGAATTCCTCGGCATCTTTTATAAATTCTGTGAGGGCTTCTTTTTCTTCTTGGGAAAGATCTTTGGTTTCAAGGTCGAAGGCTACTGTGGTGTCATCTATCCTTACCATTTTCCCTCTTACGTAAGGGGTTGGACTACCATAAAAACTTGTTGAAACAATCGAATCAAACATAATTTCCTCCTTTAAAAAATTGATGGTTTATATATTACTATAAAAACTATGAAATGTCAATCTAAATCTGTTTCACCTCCTTTCTCTCCTTTAGGTTCAAAATCAATACAATTATATCTGAAAGGTGTATCTTCTTCATCTGCAAGACAGTTATTAAAATATTTACAATCGGTACATTTTGTATCTCTTGGAAGTTCGTCTAGAATGGTCAAATCCTCTTCTTCATCAAAATATTCATAATCCATATTATTAAATCTACTATCTATATCAACATAATTATCCAATATACTAGAGCCCCCATAGCTTTTAGATGCCAGGCTTAAAAACCCCTTGGCATCGTCTATGTCTTTCCAGTATTCCAAATTATAACCAATTGAAAAAATATAGCTTAATTGCTCTTCAGATTCTACTGCTTTATGGCAATATCTTTTTCTTAGTTCTATTATTGCCTCTTTTGGGTCATGGGGTAATTCCCCTAAAATCAATCCTATAATTGCCAAAACCAATCCAGTTCTTCCATGTCCGCCCATACAATGAATTGCTACCTTGAATGGTTCTTTCTGTTTTTTTGCAGCTTGTTTCAATAATTCTACCAGACCTATCCAGAGTCCCACACCATAATTTGGAGCTGACATATCCCTGATTGGTAGATGCAGAATGCTTGTTTTTGTTGTTAGAATACTTTCCAAGTCCTTGAATATACCTGTTCCAAATATTTCTGTAATGGAGGGTTTGCTTTCCAACAGTCTTATAACTGCATCATATTCTTCATATTTTATCTCTCTTTCCGCACCTCCATAGATATATAGATTATCAACAATGAATACTGGTTTTTTATAATCATGGCATTTTTTTGTTCCATTGTAATGGTACATAATTTATACTCCTTTCTTGTTAAAAATTTCTTCTATTGGTATATTGTTAATATCTATTCCTTTCTCTTTACATCCTTCCTCTGAAAGGTAATTATTAAAAATATCTGGATGATTGAATTTTAAATAGCTGATGAATTGATTCTCACCATTATTGAAAGCGTTATAAATATTTAATATTGGATAAGTGTCTATAAATTTATTGAAAAAGATTGCATTATTATGTTGCAGAGCTTCTATTTCATTTAATAAGGCTAATACCTTACTTATCTTTGTTGGTTTTCCAAGCACTTCTATAAGATTTTTAGTGGCTTCAGCTATTTTACCCCATTTTTTACCACCGAAACCTCCAGCAAAACCAGCTAAGGATTTTATTACTTGTTCATAAGGTACAATAAAAGAACTTTTATTTTCCTCATATTTATTAAGTAAATTAACATTCCCAACTATTTTTATTACTGCTTTACTGGGGTCTTTAAAGATCAATTCAACTAATTCCATTATTTTATATAATCTTTCTTTAGGGATTCCCTTTCTTATGATGTCTAATAAAGGAAGATAAATATAGATTTTTTTAGATCCCCCGCCACATTTCCCTACTAATCCTTCTAGAAGTGTATTAGAAGCACTTATATCTATATTTGAGAAATCAAAATCTTTGAAGATCATCTTTCTATTTACCTGTAATGTGTAACTATTGCTCAGTAAATCTATATGCCTGGATTCCCCTATAGAAGCCAAAACCCCCCATAATACAAACCTTGTAACTGCAGAATTTAATGTTTCTTCCAATTCTTCTGAAGGAATTCTATCTAATATAGCTAATTTATATTTTCCTATATCTTCCACCGATTTTGCTTCACTAAAAACATCAGACTGTGTTATTTTTGATCTTAAGATTTTTGGTATTATTTCTTTTTCTTTCTCATCTTTTATTTCCAATTCGCTTTCTTTTATTTCTATATCTACATCAGTATAAATGTTACCATCTATTATGGTAATTTTTGGGAGGTCAATAAATTCTTTTACTGCTTTTTTAGGTATTTTTATATATGCTTTTCCATATCCCTTTGCCAGCACAACACCATGACAATGAAGAGAGCCAGTAGAAAATGCAATCCCTACACAGTTTGGATTCTTCACCGAATTTATCCATTCCAGAGAAACACCGCTTTCTATATATTTTATATAGTTTTTCTTTTTATAATCCTTTTTAGTTAATTTACCTATTGCAATCCCTTCCCCTTCTCCTTCAAAAGTTGGTTCTTTATCTATTTCGATTGTTTTATTTTTTGAAGCCAGTTTTATAATATCACTGGAAGGTGAAATTTTTATATCTTTTAATAGTTTTACCCAGAATTTAACTTCTGCTGGAGTTAATTTATAATCCCTAGCCTGTAGGAAAAATAGATTCTTTCGTGTAAAATCTATTATGATTTCAAATTCTGGTGGATGATGAAATGTTTTCAAATATTCACTGAATATTTGAAATATAGGAACTTGATAAAATGCAGTATCTTTATGGATAGAAGCACTTGTATAATCTACTATTACCATTACCCCGTCTTCTTCTGATTTACCGGAAACAATATCATCACCTATTCTTTTTTTATATCTAAAAGTCAATTCAACCCTATTATCTTTTATTTTTGGAAATACTACCCCAACAGCTACATCATTTTTAGGTAATACAGTTGCCATACATTGAACAATAGCTGCAGTACCTTCTAAGTCTTTCCTTACATCTTCGGGGATTTTTGTAAAGGATTGAAAGACTTCTTTGATTCTTTCAGGAACTTCGTTGTGTTTTACAAACAATATAGTATCCATCAAACCAGGAAGCGACTTTTCAGCTCCCGATCTTACGGAGTATTTTCTTCTTGGAAGGTCTTTATAATAAGAAAATGCCTTTTCCCTATCGAACTCTTTTGTTTTTAGGAAATTTTTACATTCCTGAATTGGAATGATTCTGAAAGGTGGAACTTCTGCCGAAGGTTTATCTATTTCGGATAGTTTTTTATTTAACCATAAAAGATAAAAACCTTTTCCGCCATAGATTTTTTTAATATCTCCTACGGTTAAAAAACTTTGCTTAATATCCATCTCTAACCCCCGTTTGAAATTTCCTATATATTACTATAGAAATCAATGTTTGTCAATCTTTTATTGTTTCTACGATAGAATTTATCAACTGCTCTTTGTTTTTTACGGTTCCAAACAATATTTTTTCGTCTATTGTATCTTTGGTATAAACGAAAAATATGAAGCATTTCTTTTTCTGAACCAGTCTGACTATCCTATATGCAGCTTGCTCATTTACTTTAGGTGAATAATCCTCCTCGGCAAATATTACAACATTGGCATTTTTAAAGTCCAGCCCTAACCCTCCTGTTCTTAATTGTGAGATCATTACTTTTACTTTTCCCCGCTTGAAATCCATTTCATTTTCTTTTCTTTTAACTGCACTTTGTTGTCCATATATAATAGCTGTTTTAATGCCTTTTCCTTCTATTGTTTTTCTTATTATTTTACCTGTATGAACAAAACTAACGGCAATAACAACGCTGTTTCCTTCTTTAACTGCTCTTTCTGCCAGTGTGCATACATAGTTTATTTTATTGGATTCCCCATCTAATTTTATCACTTTAGATAAGAGCTTGCCTTTGCTATCTTTTTTATTCAAGATTAAAAAACCGGATGTAATTTGTCTTAATTTTCCGAGTATGGGAAGACCTTTGGTTATGCTGTATCCTTTTAGCCTTTCTAGCTCATCAATTACCCCCATAGCTGTATCATTATAAATTTCCCTATGCTGAGGATTGAGAGATACCGGACAATACTTCACGATCTTCTTACCTTTGTATTCAGGCACTTCTTCATGCTTAAATCTTATAGCCTGTGTATATAACAATCTTTTAAAATATTTTGCTTTTGATGGTCTGAATTTCCAATTTCTACTATCTTTAGGCTTATAGAAATATGTTCCTCTGAAGGCATAATAAGACATGTTATAACAATAAGGATTAATGATATAATACTGGCTCCATACTTCATCAGGATTATTCATCATTGGTGTTCCTGTCAGCACCAATTTGAATCGTACTTTTTCTGATAGATAAAGCGCTGCTTTTGTACGTTTAGCTCTATAATTCTTTACTAATGTTGATTCATCCAGAATCAGCATATCAACTGAGTTCAATCTATCCAAGATTTTCAGGATTTTTTCATAATTAACAATAACGACATTTGCTGTTATTGTATTTAAATCCTTTCCTCTTATTTGTGATAGGTCATAAACAGATAGAATTTTATTTTTCAATTCTGGAAAGAATTTTTCTATCTGCTCTTCCCATTGCGGTATCAAGGACTTTGGGGTTATTATCCATGTTCTTCTTACTCCAGAATGGAACATCCTAAATTTCATAATGTTTATAGCACAATATGTTTTTCCTAACCCCATTTTTAGAAATATTCCTGCAGAAGGAAATATTGTTCCAAAATAGATTGAAAGTATCTGATGCCTGAAGAAATCTCCTAATAGATCTATTTTGGATTCGAGTTTTTCTTTTAGTTCTAATACCTTATCTTCATTATTTATTAAGCTCTTTATTGCTAACCCCCAGGTCTTTTCCTTTATAGAAGCTAGGTATTTTTCTTCTTTCAGTTGCAGTTCTTTAAACTTCTTTTCTTTTGGGAATTGTTCCCCTAATTCAAATAGGTTTCTAGGAGTAAGGGGTATTTTATATACCCCTTTTTCTATAACTTTAAAATTTACATTTTTTAGCTTTTTATTGGTTTTGACCCAAATCCAGTTTTTATTTCTTTTTTTGATTTCTACCATTATTTCTTTGTCTTTTTTCTCAAAGTTATTCTTTTACTGGTTTTAACCTCACATTGGGCTTCGATGCTTGCCATAGTTTTCTTATCTAACAGCTTGGAGAGGGCAGTTTTGTTTATAGAAACGACTTTCAGGAACTTAGGCACACTCTTTATTGCTTTCCAAACAATAGCTGGATTTAAAATTATTGTTTCTACAGTTACAATTTCTATAGGATAATCTTTTTTGTTGATATAATTCTCATATTTTAAAAGCTCTTCTTTATACTGTTTTTCATATTTGGCATATTGTTCTTTCAATTCTTTGACTCTCAGATATTCCTTTACCAGTTTATCTACTTTTTTCTTTGAAACAGCCATTTTATTCTCCTTTAATATTCTTCGCTTTTTACTCTTATAGAATTCCATGCTCTAGGTAATACTTTTATACAAGTATGGCCTTGTACTACTATTCTATGTTCATCCTCGAAATAAACTTCTATTATTGATATTCCATCTTTGAATTTTATTCTTGCATTATTATTGAGATAAAAACCATTGTTATCCCCTGTTTGAACCCAAATATCAGATTCACGTTCCTCTTTATTTAAAATCCTTATTGTCTTTTTTGTTTCTGATAATTTTTCTTCCAATTCTTTGATATAATCTTTTATCCATTTGGGATACTTTTTAAGTTTTTCTTTCTCCTGTTCTGTTAACATTTTATTCTCCCTTTTGCTTTAAGATACCCCTCGATAATAAAATATTCATCGGTAAATATCCCATCAGTATAATAGTTAAAACTATTTACTTTTGTTTTAACTGTCCTCCAAAGAACCACCTCCTTTCCAAATAAATTAACTATTTCTGCACCTGCAAAATCTCTTAGTTTTCCGATTTTTCTAAGTGAGTTGGCTATTTTTTCAAATAATTTAGCATCAGGTTTTAGCAATTCTTTTCTTGTATCAGTTGAAACTCTTCTCAATTGGATATATTTAACATTGTCAAATGATGCAGCAAATTTAATAAGATCTAATAACTCCATGAAATTATATCTATTTACCACAATTGATATTCTGGAATTTTTTGTATTAGACAAAATATACTCCCAATTCGGAAAGGTTTCAATTCCAGTTATTTTATGATAATTTTCTTTATTAAAAGAATGTAGTGTATATCCTATTGTTCTTTTACATAAATTAAGAACATTCAATAAACCAACTGCCAATAAACCATTGGTTCTGATCCCAACAAAAAACCCCATATCTTTTTGCAAGAACTCAATTAATTCTTTTAAATATTGATACAACAATGGATCAGTATTTTGGCCAGTTATATAAATGTTTTTGATGTTGTGACGTTTACAAAATAGTAAAAATTTATCGAAATTTTCCCATTCACTAAAATGAATATTTTCAGATTTGGTTTTTGAAAATTCTTCCTCAAGATCTTTTCCTAAACAAAAATAGCAATCCATATTGCATGTTCCTAATAAATTAATATTAGCAAAACTTGGAATATCACGATCATAATTTTTATCGAATATATCCATTTTATTCCTTTTCCTAAGCTATTTTAGCTTCTCTTTCACCAGCGAAAATTAATGTTTTAAGGCTATTTTTAATCCCCCCTAAAGTTTCATATACCTCGATTATATCTAACCTCCTTTCTTTATCATGGGTTATTCTGACCTCGATTCCGGTATTAGGGCTTGAAAGTTTGCACCATATACCGGAATCTTTCTTGCCTCTAAAATGGTTCTTTGTTTTGCCATATCCCTGACAAAAACCATGAAAATATAATTTCATAATATTTGCCTCCTGAATACTCTTATCTTTTCAGTATTAATTTTCTCATCAACGTAAAAGCTACAGCATTTATTATAGCTGATGCAAAGAATATCCCTAAAGACATAGGGAGATATTTAGGTGTTTTAATTGCAATCAAAGTAAATAACAATACCACTACCAGTATCATAAAAGCGGTAAATATCTTCATTATTCCTCCTCTGGATCGCCTATACCTGTCCAATGCTCGCAACCTGGAAGATCAGGCAATTCCCAATTTTCTTCTGTATTGATAAATCCCATTAATGATAACTTTCCACATTCAGGGCACTTATAAACTGTATACCATTTATCCTGTTCTGTTTGATATTCAAATTCTCTTTCTGCCTCTTCTGGATGTTCCCTCCAGAAATCCGATAATCTACCTAGGTATCTCCATCCCATTGTTTTATACCTCCTTTTCTTAGAATTTTTCTTCCCACCACCACGAATAAGGGTCTATTCTTCCATTTTTTACAGTAATTCCCATATTGATAACCACTTCGTTATCATCAGGGTCTCGATCTTCTACTGTGAGGACGTGGTAACCATCGGGAAGGTCTATTTTGAAATCGTGGATTTTTACAAAATCAATTTCCCAAACATAAGAATGGTGATTTATGATGTTATTTCCATGCTCAATGATGCCAAAACCGTAATCAACATAGTTATATTTGATTTCGCAACTTCCCTCGAACCATTCCTGTATATAATCTTTCTTTTTAAAAGCTACCTCTCCCATTTCTCTAACCCCCTTTCTTTTTGGATTATATTTTAGTATAAAATGCTATGTTTTGTCAATCATAACTTTTTCATAATTTTTATTATGATTTTTATTTTACCAGAAATCTTCTAACTGCAAATACATTTCCATTGCCATCTTTAATACAATCAAGCCCTGTATCAGGTGCTATTACATCCCTCCTTCCTTTTATTTTATTGAATAGAACAATAGAAACGATATATAAAACCCCATCTTTTGGTGGGGGTAGATCAGCTACCCCCTTAAATTTTGGTCTGCTAGTGGGGATAAAAGTATCCTCGATTTCTATTGTCCAGCCAGGTTCAAATTCTGTTAATGCCCTGGCAACTTTTCCGCTAGGGGGAAATGTAGCAATTATTTTATTATCCTCATTAATCACCCTTACCGGATGTGCTGTTAGATTTATGATTTTCACTTTATCCCTCCTTTGGTGTTGTCTAGACATTCATGTACTAATCTCTCAACTGTATAGGATAGATCTCTTAATTTAGGTGCTTTCCTTTTTATCTTCTTGGATTCCCATTTGTAAATCATGCTTTCTTCATCATAGGTTTTTATCATGAAAATATTATGATCTCTTAAATATAATGTCCTACAGTATATATCTGCTCTAAAATAATCAGCACTAACTATATATTTTTTGAACTCTTGTTTTGTTATTTTGTGTTTTATAAGATAAAGTAGAAACCCTAGACGTAAGTCGATACGTTCTCCTCCGAGGGTATATAGAAAACAACCTTTGCTAGAATAGATATAAGGTTCTGACTTGTTGTTGATAGTTATTTTATAGCAACCATAATAAAGAGGCAGATCATTTTTTGTATCAGAATAAACATTTATATAAGCCCAAGGATAATTTCTCGATTGAGAAATATTTAATGTTAATCCCCATTTTTTATATTCTTCTTGGTATGTATTTAAAAAATTGGACGCAAAATCTTTTAAAATCTTTTTCACTTTGTCCCTCCTTTTTCATAAATTCTCTATAAGCTTTCCATTTTATCTTGATTCTTTTACTTTTTTAATAAATGTCCTTTCAATAGGTACATAATAAACATAAGCCTCTTCTTTTTTGCCATATGTGAATTCTACTTCCCCGCCTGAAGTTGGTTGAACATCATAATCAATTACGCAAACTTCATCACACTCATCGTTATCTTTTGTTACAGAAGTGATTATTCCACCCTCGATTGCTATATAAATCATGATTTAAACCTCCTTACTATACATAAATGTATAAATATATAGATGTTTTTCTGAGATGTTAGTAAGTTCATTTACTAATTCCTCGAAATTATCATGTGGGTGAACATACACATTAAAACTGTCATAGATGTTTGAAACAATTCTAGATTTAAACCCTTTCTCTTTTAACTTTGTATTGATTTGAAGAGTTATTTCAGTAAAATTTATTGTGTCCACGTTCTAATCCTCCTTTTTCTTTTTAATGCTGTTAAAATAGAGTTTTGATATACAACTTATAAACACTATCTCCTCAAACATCATATTCCCTAAACATTTTATTAACAAAATCTTTGCATTTAGGATCATACATAATCATGATTCAACCCTCCTCAATTTCAGCCAATATTGAAATTATCCTCGCTTTTCCTATTTCTTTAACCATCTTTTCAAGTATTTCTTTATATCGTTCTTCAGGTTTCATATCTCTGAACATGCTAACTATTTCACCCTCAGAAAATTTTTCATAAAAGATATAATCTCCCTCGATTTTTCTAAATATTAGATATTGCCTATTTTGATTTTTCCAACTTCCCCCCACTATTTCGATAGGGACATCAAGAGGAATGTTTTCTACAGGCAAATAAGGCTCTTTTCTTCTTTTTGAATCCCTTGTAAATCCTTCTAGAAAAGACCTATTGAATTTAAATTTGGGATGCAATCCTGTTATTTCTGCAACCCACCAATTGACGGATGTATTTATATACATAAAATCATGAAAATTAACGCATTTATACCCGTCTCTTCCTGTTAGCTTCATTTTTTCCATGTTTGATATCCTCCTTTTAATATCCTGGTCTTAGTTCATTAACGGCTTTTTTAGTTCCTGCCTCTGTTTCGATCCAACAAAGCACGGCGCCCCAGCGGTTGAAAATAGCTGGCTTCCCTTTCTTTTTGGTAGATTCCAGAACGTAGCCTTTGAATTCACGTTTTCCCGATCTACCAATAACCAACTCCCCGATTTGTGGCCTCCAGCCTTTAGGTGCTTTACAGTTGATAAAATTTGCCATTTCTTAACCCTCCTTTCTATTTCATCTATTCAACTCCTTTCTCTTTTATTTCAACATTAAAAATAAAATCCCAATCTAGGGTATCAGCATACCAAACAATTGCCTCAGTAGTTCCAAATATATTTTTAACTTCCTCGATCTTTTTAATTGGTCTCCACTTCCCATATTTAAATTTTGTTAACTGACAGGGCTTCTTTCTTGCGTATAGCATTTAATCCCCCTTATAATTTGATTAGAGGAGGCAAAAGCCCCCTCGATTTATTATCTTTTTGTAACTACTTCCATATGATTTATATTCTGTCCTGATTCTATAGAAAGAACGATTTGTCCGCTTTCAGTTACAAAGCCCCTAATATAAGCACCTATAGCAACCTTTCCCTCTTTTCGTTGCTTTATTACCATTTCAAAGCCCCCGTCTTTTTCCCTAGGGCCAAACTTTATAGGGTTCTTATACCCGTCAACCTCAACCTCTACCCAAAAATTTCTAACATTTCTTGGCATGATTTATCCTCCTTTTTTATTTGATTGCCGGATGCTCATTATCTACAACATAAATATGGAAATGGGCACAATATCTAGGGTTAGGTCTATAGTTATTTCCTACCTCTCTAACCCTCAGCATATCGCCTCTATTCCTAACCCAATTTTCAACCTTATACCGATCTTCAGGTTTGCAAGCCCAACCAGCATATGAAGCCCCGTCCTGAGCTTGACCCCAACCGGATAAAAATTTATCTGTGCCTACAAAGATAATTGTATGTGTCTTTTTTTGTTCTTCGGTTCTATCATCAATAGTAATCATGAGTTACCCCCTTTCTATTTCGTTAATGAGTTCTAATTCCTCAAATCTTTTCCACGGTTCCCTGATATCTAATATTGGAAAAGATTTAAGCCCATAATTTATTAATGCCAATTTCTCTTTTTTTAATACTTTTTCTATTGTTCCTTTCTCCCATAATGTACCTTTTGGATTTGTGATAACTTTTACTTTGTCACCTACTTTAAACATTTTAGCCCCTTTATTTTTTGATATAATTTTTGCATTTTGTTACAGGAAAATCACACGGTATATGTGCCTTGCATGGTACAGGGCAATTATAGTTTTTGCATGTACTGCACAAACATTTTTTGCATGTATTTTTCATAATATCCCCCTTTCTATCCGTATATTGATATTTTAACAAGTCTTGATAATTCGAATAAGTGAAGAAATATCTTATTTACCTGTTCTCCGAATTTATCTGATAGACGATAAGTAAAGTTAAATAAAACTGCTGATTTATTTTGGGCATCAATTATGAAAACCCTACCTTCATTATCTTGATTATGATAACAATCCCTGATTATTACATATGTTTCCACGATTTCATCATGAAATCGCTTTTCTAGTTCGTTATTAGGGTTAACTTTTAACTCTTTTATTTCTTTTTCTACTTTTTTGAATAATTCCTGTATTGCCATTTTAAAGCCCTCTTTGAATTCAATTATTGTTATTTTTCTCTTATCCACAAGCTAAATTTTACTTGGAAGCAATCAGCACTATTTATAAACCACACATAGTCAAATTTTTCCCCTAATTCAAAACCGAATTCTTCGGCGAATTCTTCAAGAATTTCTTCGGGAGTGTCGTTCCCGTAGTGAAAACCATTATTAAAGTATTTACAGGAGCCCCCCTCTGAGTCGATACACGAAAAACCGGCTTTTTTAATGATATCATAGCCCCAAGAAGGCACGGCTTTATCAATTCTATTTTTGCATATATCAATTAACAAGTCGGGGTTCTCCTCTATACATTCACGGCAAATCAATTCCCCGTACTCGTCATCTATAATATAATTAGGTTCCCAAAAAGCGGAATCTGGAACAGTGGAGACAATTTTCCCACAGTGGGAGCAAGTGGCAATTTCGTCTAAAAAGGTGGGATGAACAAACTCCAATTCATTATCTATGTAATTATAGAGTTTATCAGGGAGGGAATTCCAGTCAGCGGCAATAACGATTTCTTTTCCAGGAAAATCATAATAATGTGCTTTCCCGAATTCATAGTAACCGGATTTTTCATAAATGTATTTTTGTATTCTTCCGGCAATTTTAAGCTCTTTCTCTAACCTCTCATTAATTTTTTGTTTAATATCTCTCTTTTCCATTTTAAAACCTCCTTTTCTCTATTGTTTGATTAATATTATACCACAAGTTTAGCATTTTGTCAACCATTTTTTCATAATAAAAATTATGAAATTCTGAAGCCCTGTTTAAATTCCATATCAGACAATAAAAGCCTCGATTATATTTCATAACTTTTATTATGAAAAAGAGGGCTAAAATGCCCTCGATTTTTTCATAATATTTCATAATAGCTAGGAGCTATTTTCTTAAGGTTAATTCCGAAGGATTTAAGCCTTGTTATCATATAATCAAATCTAATGTTAGTTTTAAGCAATATTCCGCTATGTTTATTTAAAAGGATTGCTTTTTTGGCGATTCCCTTACCAGAATCACCTTGAATATACTTGACTTCGTTCCAAATATCCTTATCTAGTCCTTTAAATCCAGGGAATTTCTTGTTTACAAATTTGTGATGTTTCCCTGCAAATTTCTTTAAGATTTCTTTTTCATAGCTATCTTTTTGAGCCTCGGTTTTTTCTGTCTGTAGATCATTAAGGATATTCTGACAGACAGAAATGATAAATTCGTCATTAATTTTATGTCCATATACTTCTAGCAATTCGATTTTAGCTTTGATTTCTTGCATCTTTTAGCCCTCCTTAAATTCGATATATGATTAATGGATAAAAATATATCCTGGTATCGAATTGATACCAGGATATGATATATTTTATTTCTCTTTCTTTAATTTCTTATAATAAGCAAGCTCAAAATTTGCTGTATGAAAGATATCATTCATTAGATACCTGGTTTTAAAGTCTAGTGGTTCTAGTCTATTCCGATACTTTCTTACAGGAAAAGTTAACGGATCTAAACAATACCGCTTAATTTGCTTTCGGAATATCCTTTTGCTATGCCTTATATATAGCTCGTTTTCTAGCTCCTTGGCTAGATTGTAGTATTCTGGTACTTTTTCATTGTTAGGCATAGCTTTTATAGACTTATAACAATCATCAATAATAAACTCTAAACTGCTATCATTTAATGTTTTCTTGTAGTATTCTACTTTTTCCATGATAATCACTCCTTGTTACTGCTATACTAATCCAATGGTTTTTTCGGTTACTAATCTTAATTCACATACAGGCATTAACCCTGTCTTTTGTGTGCAATATTCAACGTAAATGCAATATTCATCACCAGAAATGTTAAGGGATTTATTCCGTGTGTATTTGTTAATAAATCCCTTATCTTTTAACATTCTTATTATTTCTAAATCTGTAGCATTATCATTCAAAGCTACAGTAAAATCCGTACCAAAAACATTATTAACATAGTATCCATACTCATCACGCCACAAATCATAATCATATATTTTATATACTTTTTTCATAACTTTTACCTCCTTATCATTAATCAATTAATCTTAGTTTACATACCGGTATTAAACCTGTTTTTTGGCTAAAATAATCAATATATAAGTCGTCAATATCTCCATATACTTCAAAAGATTTATATCGCAAATTCTTCTTAAGGAATCCTTTTTCTTTTAGTTTCTTTATTATTTCTCTGTCAGAAGTATAGTCATTAACTGTAATGATTATATCTGTTTCATAGCAATCGTTAACATAGTATCCATGTTCGTCACGCCATAGATCATAAGTATAAACTTTATAAATTCTTCTTTTTAACATGGCTTAAACCTCCTATAATTAAGCTATATTTAATATTTCTTTATTTTTTAGCTCTGATTGCCTCATAAGATACCATACTTGATCTTTGGTAATTCCTAACGTATTGTAATAACGATTGCTAGGATTGTATTCTGGACAGGTGACATGTAATATATCCTTTTCCCTGTCGTATGATATATTTTCCAGGGAAAACGAGTTATTCTTCCATGAATTAAACAATCTTTTGGCTAATTTTTTGTGGAGTCTGTCAGAAGGTACGTCAAATATAAGGCATATAAGTTTATGATCTAGCTTTATATGATTAGGACGGACTCTATAGCCAAAACGGTTATAAATCCGTGTCCAATATTTACGGGATTGTATTTTTCTCAAATCAATTACAATCCTTTTCCCTTTGCGAAAATTTGTAACTGTTAAAACCGGTATGTTAGATATAGTATCTTTTACAGGCTTAATGTATACTATCTTTTTCATAATTTTACACTCCTTATGTTTGATAGTATTGTTTCGTAGGCACCAAAAACCATGATTAGTATATAGTGTTTTTGTAATATTTACGATAAAATAAATGCCAGGCTGAAAAACTCAACCTGGCAAAAAATGTTTAGTCTTCTTTTTTCAGATCACGAATCCGAGCAAGAAACACTTGCTCGATTTCCGTGATTTCTTCTTGGATAAACTCAAGGCGTTTCTTCAGGAGCGCCTTGAGCTTGCTGAGATAGTACTGTACTTTTTCGACGGTACTATCAAATTCTAATTCCTTCTCTATAATTTCTTTTGGAATGTAAATGCTAATGACTCTATCATTCCAAGAAGACAAATAAATAGTTAATTCCCTGTCATTATGAGACCTTAACTCAAGCAATCCCACATATTCTTCAGGAATGTCGTTGACAAGGTTTAGCACCTTGTCAACAAATTCAATTGCAGAAAACAGATACTTGCTGTCCTCTGCTTGCCAATTTGTTCTTTTGTCTACATGCCTCACATTACACCAGACGTTAAAGAATTCTTCCCTTGTCATGTTATCCTCCTATAATTGTTAGTTAATTATTTTTGGCATTGCAAAAGCTCTTTTTCCGTAGCTCTGCCTTGCCCATAGTACCATTTATAGGCATTCCATCCATCCAACTTGAGTCTATTCATAGACTCTAGAACTGGATGATGCCCATAGCTTGCCTTAAGAGTCTCTGTAGGTAGAGACTCCAAGAATTCTTCATAAATCTTTTTCCAATTCCTAGCCATAACTTTGCCTCCTATAAGCCGTTATTATTAATACTGTCTATACCAGTACGGCATAACTGGTATAGACAAAAAAAGCGGATACTAATTAATTGTAGTATCCGCTTTAATAATGGCTAAATAACTATTGTTTTCTTCCGCATAGACAGTAATCTCACTATGCGGAAACAAATAAAAGAGAACGTCAAGATCATTAGGATTATCAATCCTAGCCTTAACTGTCTCTTTTTCTTCTATTGGTAATAAGTTTATCATGATAAATCCTCCTAACATACATCTATTAAATTACAAATAATTTCTTCGGCTTCAGGGTACCTTTCTTCAAAGTATCCTTCCAAGTCTTCCCATCCAGGTTCACCACCATCGGTAGTGACTTGGTAATTAATAACTTCTATAGTGTTACCTTTTTCGTCGATTATTTCGACGTGGTAACACCATGTTTGTTCATTGGCTTTATTGTAGTTAGGATTTAATTCTAACATCTTTGTTTCTCCTCTCATGCCGTTGTTAATAATGTGTCCAGCTCGTACGGCTCAACGAGCCGGACGCCATAATATATATGCATTCACAATGCCAATTTCATAACTTTTTCATAATTTTTTATTTCTCTAATGATATCAATAACTTAAATTCATAACAATTTTTGTGAAATAATTTTATTGCACTTAATTATTGTGATATTTATGCAACACCAAAGTTATGATTTTTTCTATTTGTTTAATGATTACAATATTTTATATTCATGATGTAAAAAAACAACAATATGTTGTGTTTTTGCTACTGATTTACATAATTATTAAGTATTAAATTTTTTAATAGCTGGTAAATCATTATTATATATAGCTTTGCAGATAATCGTGATTTTTTTATTGTGCCATTTCACGCAGTGCAAATATTTTATTGCATCCAGGGCTAGGTGCAATGAAATAATCGCACATATTATAATAGGGATTAGTAATAATACTGTTATAACTGCAATAGTTTTACTGCAGTTATATTACATTCTGCAACGATATCATAATTATGATTATGATGTTATTATTTTTATGTTTATAATATTAACAATGAGTGCAATAAAATTGTGGCAGTTCTGAGGAGATGACAAGAAATGTGCCAAAATGCCAGGTTTTTTGTATAGGGGCGTGGGGGATGTGTTGGCTTGGTATAAGTAAAATTCATAACAAAAATTATGATAATTTTTTATCAACTAGTTGGTATATACAAAATCTATAGTAGTAACTATAAGCAAAATTCATAATAATAGCTACATATAAAATTCATAACAAAAATTATGATGTTTTTTTAATAATTGTTATGATATTTTTAATAATAGGCATACATAAAATTCATAACAAAAATTATGATGATTTTTTATCAATTAATTGACTTGGTATACATAAAAATCATAATAAAAATTATGATAATTTTTTAATATTAGTTATGATAATTTTTTATCAATTAGTTTGTCTGGTATGATAATAATTATTATTATATTCTCTATAATAATTAGGGGGGGG